>Ga0181348_1000037_pt1 | contig 38667 bp, 46 predicted proteins | sample Su13VDMM110DN_FD_130092 | JGI IMG/M metagenome (GOLD analysis project Ga0181348, IMG submission 130092) | Freshwater viral communities from Lake Michigan, USA - Su13.VD.MM110.D.N | ecosystem: Environmental > Aquatic > Freshwater > Lake | place: USA: Michigan | collected 2013-07-16
CCTGATCAGGTCACTCCCAAAGACCTTGAAGACGAAGTAAACATGGAGCGGGAGTACCGTCAGGCACTCGAAGACGCAGGTTACGATGTATCAGACGAAGAAGTGAGTGTGACTTCTCTCAAGCCCATCCAAGGGCAACTAAAGGGCGAGAAGATTGCTGCCATGTACGGCTCACTTGCCGCTGCCCAAGCAGATCCTGAAAACTACGGCAAAGCCGCTGCTCGACTGCTTGAACCCATTTACGTGAGCGACGGCTATGTGATTGACGGTCACCACCGTTGGGCAGCACAAGTGGCAATCGACATTGCAAACGGCGCGGGCGCAAACGCAACCATGAAGACCCGTACCATTACACGGGGCGGCAAGTCTGTTCCCGTTGAAGAGATCATAGAGTTTTCCAACAAGTTCCAAAAAGACATCGGGCTGCTGAGTCAGACACGCGGCGGCGAAACAATTGCAGCAAAGAAACCAACACAAAAGGAATGGGCAATGAGCAACTTCAGAAGTGGTCGTATTGAACGAATCGCACAGTCACTACACGAATCTGTACAGGCTCGCCTGGAAGAAGGCGCAGTGAAGGCAGCAGTAGAGGACTGGTACGAGTCACTACCCAAAGACGCAGTACAAGAAATCTACAGGTATCGAAAGTACGCTGCTTTTGGACGCGCACGTGAAGGCGAGGTACCTCCTGCGTACCGTTCTGTTCTAGGCGGCAACAGTGTAGAACTTATTACTAGCATTCTTAGAAACCACCGTGTAAAGCCTGGCTTCTTTGGAACGCTGAAGAAAGCGGCAGAGCACATCAAGAACGGCGGCTACGAAGACTTCATGGTTCCCTTCTTTGATCTTCAAGAGCGTGTGGTGGGCTTGGGTCGCCCAAAGCGCGGCAAGAGCAAGAGTGGAAAGATCGTGCACGATCCCGACAGCAAGTTCCGTGGTGCAATGAAGCCGCTTACAGGCTACACTCCGAAGCCCGCGAAAGAAAAGAAGGCTGAACCACAAACCAATGTTGCGTCCAAGATTTTCACTGCTCAAGACCTTATCAACACTGCCCTGTCCAAGAAGACCGGAACCACGATAGAGTTCTTTGGCACTCGCGGCGACGGTGAGTACTCCATCAAACTCAAAGTAGCCATGAAGAACGGTACACCTGTTCTAGTCACTGCTGCGGGCAAGCCAGTGAAACTGGAAGCAGGTGCTCAAGGTCTGCGCGTGATCGAAGACAATCCGTTCGCAAAGTCGCCACGAGTTCTCATGGACAACGGCGTAGACATGATTTGGGAGAGCAGCGACTGGGTTGATGTGGGTATGATCAGCATCAACGAGATTCACAAACTGTCCCGAGACGAACTGGCACAGTTTGACGCACAACAGCGTAAAAAGGTGATGGCTGCAAAGGATAAGGCTATCAATGACAGGGCAAAAGCCGCAAAACGAGCCAAAGACCGTACATGAAATCGTTTCTCCAAATACTCACAGAAGCAAAAGAACGGCAACTGCTGGAATCAGCAGGTGCGCAATTGCAGGAAGACCGCATCACAATTGATCTTCCCGAGTTCACCCGTGAAACACTCATCGAGTATTTGGAAGAGAACGGTGTGGCATGGCACGAAGACGGCGATGTAATCGTGGTGGAAGATCCTGTGTTTGAAGCAGAACTGTCGTTTGACGAAGACGATTTGGAAGAGTCTGTTTGCATTCACGGTGAAGTACTGGATGAAGCCACCGCGAAACGAAAGATCGTGGTGCGCAAGGGCAAGCGTAAACTCATTTTCAAGTGCGGACCAGGCATGATGAAAAAAGGATCCCGCACCTGTGTTCGTCGTCCTGGTTCACAACTACGCAAAATGAAACTACGCGCTCGCCTTGCTTCCAGAAAGAGCAAGCGCAAACGCTCACAAGCCGCTCGTAAGCGCAAGATATCCCTCCGCAAACGCGCATCTTTGGGGTTACGACCCCGTAGACGCTGAAAGACCCCCCAATGATACACCATGAAAAAACTCGTGACGGCGGAAAACTAGAGGCAGACGGAGTACAGATCCAGTTCTCCCTATCTCATCCTGTGCATACTCATACGCTGTGTGTGACTGCCAGGGGCAAAGACCGTTTCTCGGTGTTGACCGCTGCCGTGGAGTCCCTGTGTGAACGGTACTCGCCGTGTGTGCTTCACCTTCACTGCAACAACACACGCGCACTGTTTCAGCCGCAAGTACACAGACTCCATCGGTGTTGGACAGGAAACGGTCAAGCAGTGTTCGTGGAAGGACGCGAACACCGTAAAAGTGCAGCAGAGGTCTGCACTCTTGCCCAAGCAGTTCACAACAGGGTACTGCTGCGCCAAGGCACCAACAAACTAGAGTTCTACGAAAGCCAACCTCTTCTCCGTGACATCCGCCGCATGACCCGTCCACTGGAGTGGGCTTCTGTGCACGAAGAGTTCATGTACGAAACCTCTGGCGCAGGCATCCGTGGTGTGTACGCTCTTACAGAAGCCGTGACCACACACATTGACAGTGTACAGACTGCTACTCTGCGCGAGTACTACAGCCACGCAGCGGCTATACTGAACGCACTACAACACGAACGGGGACAAGGCTTTGACCTGCGCCGCTCGTGTTTCGCAGAAGCGGCTACGCAACTGGTACTGCCCACACTGGTGCTGCTCACTGATCCGCATCCGTTTCGCACGGCTGTTTACAGCGCATTTGTGAATTCAGGCAGCGAATACATTAGTAAAACTACCGAATTCATAAATGGTTACGCCAGTGTTATATCAGACTTGTTGGGCAAGAGTACACCAGACACCGATACATAAAGGGGAGGACTGTATGGCAGGAATGCGCGATTACCTACTGTGGCTGAAGCAGAACCAAGAGAACACACCCGCTTGGCGAGACGCAAAGCGGTGGCAGGACCGAAACCAAAGCCCACTGCCCAAACAGCAGACCCCCGAAGACACGCGGTCGGGTCTGCCTGATGGTCACGAACAGATTGAAGAAACGCCCGAAGAATGATCAAACGATTTCGTCATGTGCCGCCGTCGGTGGCATTGAGTGAGAGCATCACCGCAGAGACTGCTGTTGATGGGCGCAAGTACTCCACGCCTGATGGTGTGTTTCCGTCTGTGACCACCGTAACAGGGTGGAAGAAGCGTGCGTTCTTTGCAAAGTGGAGGCGTGACAATCCGGAAGAATCCCAACGGGTTCTGCGCCGTGGCACAAACCTACACAGCATCATCGAGTCGTACATCCGAAACGAGATGAGCGAGGAGCAGTACCGCAAGTCGTGCCGTGAAGCCACTCCTGAATGGGATATGTTCTGCTCCATGCAGCAGTACATTGACTGTATTGATCCGGTTCGGGCAATCGAAGTCCCCCTGTGGTCTACCCGTGTGGGGCTTGCAGGCAGAGTGGACTGTATTGGCGAGTACAACGGCAACCTGTCTGTAATTGACTTCAAGTCGTCCAACAACCCCAAGAGTCAGTCAGATATTTCAGACTACTTCATGCAAGCCACTGCGTACTCCCTTATGTGGCAGGACCGCACAGGCGAAGCAATTCCCCGCATCACAATCATCATGGGCGTGGAGTCCACAGGGGAATGCCGAGTATTTGAAAGTGAAACTCGGGACTGGATTCCTCCCCTTGTGGACGCAATACGCGTGTACAGACGCGAACAGCCACAGATCACAGCCTGAAATAAAGCCTACATATTAGGCGTATGAACCGATTCAAGCAACATCTACTTGAAGGCGTAAAGTCTTCCACTGGCAAGAATCTCCACCTAGAGCACCTAGAGGACGAGATCATCAACAGTGGATACGCAGGGTTCCGAGCCGCAGCAAATGCCGTGCTTGGCATCATGGACACCCTTCGTGCAAACGCTCCCACGAACTACGACATCACGGTGAAGTGGGATGGCGCACCCGCAATCATCTGCGGTATTGATCCCCAAAGCGGACGCTTCTTTGTGGGCACGAAGAGTGTGTTCAACGTGACACCCAAACTAAACTTCACGAACGCGGACATTGACGAGAACCACCCGTCGCCTGGTCTGAACGAGAAACTAAAGATTGCCCTGAAGCACCTGCCTAAATTGGGTATCACTGGAATTCTACAGGGCGATCTCTTGTTCGACAAGTCTTCACTCAAGCGAGAAACCATTGACGGCAAGCGGTACATTGTGTTTCAACCAAACACCATTACCTACGCAGTGGAAACCAAGTCCAAACTGGCAGGGCGAATGGCAGTGGCACAGATGGGCATCGTGTTCCATACCGCTTACGAAGGCGACTCCATTCAAACACTCACTGCTCGATTCAATCCGGATCTGAGTGGGCTGCGCAAGACTCGTGATGTGTGGTACGACAATGCCACCATGCGGATGGTGAACGGCGCAGGGCTGTTCGCAGACAGTGACCGAGCAACCATCACTGCCGCGCTTGTGAACTTGGAAGCCAAGGCAAAGGATCTGAAGACCCTGTTTGCCGTGCTCGCGCGAGAAGACGGCTTGCGTATGCGATTGAAAGAGTACATCAACTCTCAAGTGCGTTCAGGTAAAACCACTGGTGACGCAGACGGCTTTGCCCATTTCGTACAGGGCAAAGCAGAGGCTACCCGCAAGAAGCCGTCAAACAAAACTGTTCCCGTGTACGAAACCATTCGCAAACACCGCAACCAGTTCAATCGCCTGTTTGCCCTACATAATGCGTTGGGCAAAGTAAAGATGGCAGTGCTGGACAAGATGAGCAAGATAGAATCAGAAGTGTCGTCTTTTGTTCGTCAAGGCAGTGGATACCGTGTCACTGCTCCGGAAGGATTCGTAGCAATTGATCGTATGAGCAACAGCGCAATCAAACTTGTAGACCGTTTAGAATTCTCACGAACTAACTTTACACTCCAGAAAGACTGGAAGAAATAACTTGTCTGACCAACAGTTGGTGTCCTGAGACACTGCGGGGAGGTGATCCTTAGTGGCTAGAAACTCTAAATCATCAGCGACCGGAGACAAGGCGAAAGCCATTGTTGTAGCCTTCGGACGCTTCCAGCCACCAACGTCAGGGCACCAACTGTTGGTAGACAAGGTTATCTCATACGCAAAGTCAATGGGTGTGGACTACGCGATGTTCAGCAGCAGAACCCACGACAAGAAACGCAACCCACTGCCTGCCCACCGCAAGTTTCACTACCTCAAGAAGTTCTTCCCTGACGGCAACTTCATTGACTCCGAGAAAATCAAAACCCCTGTCGATATGCTTGCCTATTTAGCAGAAATGGGATACCGGAAAGTGTGGTTGGTGAGCGGCGAAGACCGTTTCGCGGAGTACAAAAAGTTTAGACGGTTTTTGGATCCCAAGGCAACCACGCACATTCCACTACAGTCCATCGACTTTTTGGAAGCAGGCAAGCGCGATCCGGATGCAGAAGGTGTGCAGGGCATGAGCGGCAGCAAACTACGCAAAGCAGTTGCAGACGGCGAGTTTGATAAATTCGCAGGAGCCATGCCCCGTCGAGCAAACACGCGAGACGTGCGTGCGCTGTTTGATGAACTGGCAGCGGCACTGGTGGTGAAAGAGGGCGCAGACTACTCAAACATCTACCGCTGTGCTGCCATTCGGCTGCTGGAGAGCGACAAGTACAAGCGGCGACCGCCCACTCCTGGACAGACCGGAGGCTTCTCCAAGCACAATAAACGGTTCCCCACCCCACCCTGCAAGATTGACGAAGACTTGGGCAGGTGGTTCCGCGAGAAGTGGGTAGACATCTCACGCAAGGGCAAGGACGGTGGCTACGCGCCCTGCGGTCGGGCTGATGCGTCCAAGGGGGCGTACCCCAAGTGCCGTCCGCTTCACAAGGTAAGCAGCAAAACACCCGAAACGGTGGGAGAGATGGGCACGGGTGAGCGGAAAGCCGCAGTGCGCCAAAAGCGCAGGATACAGGGCGGAAACCCTCAAGGAACGGGAAATACCCCCAAACGTGCCACGCACGCGAACATCAAGAAGTCTAAATAATAGACACCAAGGAGACAATCAAAAATGGAAAGCAACATGGTAAACAAACTCAGCAGCCTGCTTCGGCTGGGACTCGTAAGCAAGAACAACGTGCGCAGAGCCACCATGTTGTTGCAGCAGCCAGACAAGGCAATGAGCAACCCTGCGTACCGTACCCTCATGCAGGACATTCTTGTGGACATCATGGACCGCATTTTGAACAGCAAAGCACTGTACGCTGCCGTGCGTCAGAACCTTGTGCGCGAGCCTGTCACCGAAGACGTGGGCGAAGAGCGCACAAAGACCCTGCTCCGCAGTGGGCTAGTGCCAAAGAAGGACATCATGGTGGCACGTCGTGCCCTGTCTAGCAAGTCCAAAGCCAAGAGCATGGCAACAGTGAAGGCGTACCGTGAACTAATGATCGACCTACTGGACTCGATGGTGGGCAAGATCACGGGCAACCCCACCCTGTACAACGCGTTCAAGCAGACAATGGGCAAGCAGAAGGTGGAAGACATGGAAGAGTCGTTTGAACAGCCCAACGAGGACACCATTGCAGAACTGCTGCTCCACGAAACAGCGGCAGAACTACTGGAAGCCAACAAGCCCACGAAGCCTGATCTGTGGTCGCAAGCCAAATCCAAGGCTCGCGCCAAGTTCAAGGTGTACCCCTCTGCTTACGCCAACGGATGGGCAGTGAAGTGGTACAACGAACACGGCGGTGGATGGAAGAGCGTGAGCGAAGGCAAGACCTTCTTCCGTTTGCAGGAAGAACTTGGATACGGAACCAGCGGAAAGACCAGTGATGCGCGAGAAAAATCCCGTCACCGTGCACGAAAACTGCGTGACAAACTTGAGGGCACAAAGGACAAGAAGGCAGTAAAGGAATCGGCACTAAACGAGAGCGAGTACAGCGAAGTGCTCACTGGCTACCCCAATCGTGGCGTGGACACCGACGTGGAGCCGGTAAAGTACGACGCGGATCGCCTTGCAAAGATCAACGGAGTCCTGACCGCTCTTAGTCGGTACACCTATCAGCACACTTCGGAAGCCATGACTCGCATCCGCACACGCCTGAACCTGTTCATGCTGGACTTCCAATGGACTCCGTGGAAGTGGCAAGAAGGCAACACCGGAGTGTTCACCCTTGATGTGGTAAAGTTTGGTCGGGTGGACGGTGTTGACGCGTACACAGGCGAAGTTCGTATGGACGGCAGAGCGAACCCCATGAGCGGGTTCTCGGAGTACACTCTCACGGTGAACGTGAGCGTTTCGGACAACGGATTCTACTCCGTGCAGTCCAGCCTCCAGCCCAAGTTGAGCCTTGTTCCTGAAGGCACAGAGGCTGACGGCGACACCATTGAGGAAGACATACAGACTCCTGCCCGTGAGCGCGACATGGAACACGCGATTCAGCGTGCCGAAGACAAGGCTTCACGCGGATACTCTGCCAAGATGAACAAGAGCGGCAAGGCTGCTGCTCGTGGACGCAAGCAGGAAGCCAAATACGATGCTGTTTCGCGCCGCCTGATCAAGAAAGACCAGAAGGAATACGCTTCGTCTAAACTGTACGGTCGCGGCGGCAAGGTAGTGAAGGAAGAAGCCGAGAAATTGACCGAGGTTCGGAAGCAAATGGGGAGTGGGACATGGAGAAAGTCGGGATCAGAATTCGACAAAGAGACTGATGCTAACACTTGGTTGAAGTCCAAGGGATACAAGTTCCTCACCACAGACGATGACGGTAATTCTATTTACGCCAAAGGTCGTTCTCGTGCTTACATTGCATCGGATTCCTCTAGTGGATGGCAAGTCATGGTCAAGGAAGAAGCCGAGCAGATTGAAGAGATGGCACAGACACCTGAGCGAGTCAAGGAAATGCAAGGAAAGTTGGATACGGTTGCCAGCAAGATACGCAACAAAGTTGGCGATCAACCCGCAGCAAAGAAAAAGTACAACAGTATCCTGTCCAAAGATCGTAATGAATTTTTCGCCAAGAAAATGTACGGTAAGGGCGGCAAAGTTGTAAAGGAAGGCGCAGAGCAGATTGAAGAAATGCTCAAGGCGGGAGACAGAGTGAAGGTTCCCCACAAGGGCAAGATGGTAAAGGGCAAGATTGTTCGCCTCGACAGCGGCGGCAGCGGGAAGGCACAGCAGCACGGCGGTGGCTATGTGGTTGATGTTGGCGAGTACGGCAGCATCACTGTTCCTGGTCACAAGGTTGTAAAGGAAGCCCTCATCGGCGGACAGAAGAAACTGGATGTAAACAAGAACAAGCGTCTTGACTCACAGGACTTCAAACTGCTCCGTGCGAAGAAGAAGCCAGTAGAAGAAGCCCTCATCGGCGGTCAGAAGCGACTTGATGTGAACAAGAACAAGCGACTTGACTCACAGGACTTCGCCATGCTCCGTGCCAAGAAGAAGAAACCCATGCAGGAGCAGGAGCAGAAGAAGCCGTGGTGGATGACCTCTACCGCAGCAGAACTTGCTGCTGCTGCTCAATCGGCTTCAAATGCTCGTAAGGGTGAAGAAGCCGAGAAGCGCAAGCGTCACGCACAGCAGAACCGCCGCATGAAGTGGACGCTTGCAGACAAAGCGCAGGGAAAGAAGACGGTCAAGGAAGCGGCTATGGGCAAGCCCAAGAAGATGAAGATGCTGCGCAAGATCAAGGACGGCAAGGTTGTGAGCCAAAGGGTGATCCCTGTCCCCGATCCAACTCCCAAGAAGTCGTGACTCGCAAGTCCTTCAAGGCGTTTCGGGCAGAATCAGCACAGGTGAACCCCGAGTTCACCACCGGAACCACTCTAATCACTCCGGATCCTGCTGAAATGCCCAAGGCTCCACCACCAAAGCCCAAGCGACCCAAGCGCAAGGGCTGAACCCGCCACTTTGTCATGGACTTCAAGCGGCTATCCAAAGACAACTTCATGCTGTACGCAATAGGGCACTACAGTAACCCTGACTGCTTGGGCATGGCAGAGTTCAACGAAGACCTTGCAAAGGTCAAGTACGTGAAGCGATTACTTAAGAAATACTGCCGCACAGGAAACCTGCGCCCCATTCTGCTGCTGAACCACTTGGTGATCTTGGGCAACGTGTTTGGTGCGTACCCTGCGTCACGAATGCTGTTCTACAAACTGGAAGCGGAAACCCACCCCGCACTCAAAACAGTCCTCCTGTATCTGAACTACATAGATGAAGGCACAGTACTTGATGATTTGCGTGTGGAGTTCCTGCCTATGGACACTAGACTGGCTCAAATTTTGAGAGGACTGTAGTTGCAGAACTCACCATCCATTCCGCTGTTTGGTCACAACTCAGGCGTTGCAGCGTGGGCACTGGTCAGCAACCATCTGGGAGGAACCAACCAGGCAGAATTTGACGCTACGAACTTTGTGGACGGTTACAACCTGTATTTGGGCAGGGGCACCGCACAGTTTACAGGCGCACTACAGTTTGTGTTTGTGACTCCCATGCCCAACACGAAGTACAAGGTGTTTGTGAACGGGTATCAAGGCGCAGAACTGAAAACTCTTCACGTTCTCAACACCCCCACCTACCCCAAAACCCGCCAATCGTTTTGGGTGCGAAGCGGCATACACATGACTCCCACATCGGGATTCTCACTCGCCTCTAGTGGTCCAGCCACAACTCACAACCAAATAGGAGCCATTACTCTTTGGAGTTCCCGCAATGCCAGCATAGGAGTGGTGGTGTTTGCATGAGCAATTACCAGTCTTCATCCAGCCTGTACTCTGCTGCGTCTCCCGTGGTCGGCTGTGACGCGTGGGCAAACATCCGCGTAGGCAACGGCAGCACCACAGATCAACTACGTGCCAGTAGTGGTATACAAGGAGTCACGTACATTTCATCAGGAGTTCACGGAATCTCGTTCTCTGTTCCCACTCGTCTGGGGGGCGGTGGATACGTGATACTGTTTACTCCTGAAGTAAAGGACCATACCGTTCCAGTTGTGGTCCAGTCCACCAGAAACTTGGCAAGCGGACTAATAGGCGCAACCGCATCAGGAACCACCGCAGGAGTTCGGTACACCACATACAAGTTTCCTGGTCCGGTTGGTGCGGGTGGTAACACTGCAACCAGTGGGGACTTTAACGTGGGCGGCGGAAACGACGATGGAGTCCACCTGAACACTGCGGTGTTTGGGTTCAAGACCACCCGCGACCTGTACGATCCGTATGTTGCAAACCTCTCACAATACAGCGAAGACTTGACACAGTGGAGTCCCTTAATAGCAGGAACTGGTGTGAATCCAGTTGTGGAATCAAATGTGGAGCCAAATCCAGTCACGGGAGAACTGAACGCAGACAAGGTTACCCTGAACATTGGCGCAACATCAGCAAACGCTGGTGACTACTCTATATTGCGTAGAGATATATTATTCAATTCTGTTTTCAAAGGAGTAACTGGACCGAACGGATTGTACACGTGGTCGTTTTGGGCAAAGAGTGCGGGTGGTGGAGCAACACTTACTATTCGTGGACCTGCTGGTGGTCCATACACACACATCACGCTAACGCCAGATTGGAAGAGATACAGCGGAACAGAACAGATTGCAGACACAGCAGTGACTTCTATGAATTCAGTCAACTTCACTCTTCGCGGCAGTTTTGTTTCAGGACTCAATGCATCAACGGTGTCTGCGTATATTTGGGGAGTTCAGGTAGAGCCAGGCTCCTTGGCTTCTCCGTATGTAAAAACAGAAGCCACCTATCCTGTGTTCGGCAATCAAGACGCAAAGAAGCAGTTGTTTCCTGGAGCAAGTGGCTTTGGTGTGACTGGAGCAACGTACAACTCCCATATGCCCGCGCTACTGTCTGCCCGTTCACCCGTAGCCTACGGAACCGTAGTGATACCACCAAACACTGGATCGTCTTCACCTGTAAGTGCGTACATTGAAGGGGGCTACAACGTACTGAGTGGCGTAAGCGCAGGGGCAAACTCTGTTTTCGACATCACGTTTGCCAAGCCTCTAGTCAACGCAAACTACTGCGTGATTCTTTCCGGAGAAGTAGAGTCTTCTGTGGTTGACTACGGTAACCTTACAGACTACTCCATGCTGCTCGTGGGTCGTGGGTACAAAACTGTAAACGGGTTCCGTGTCATATCACTAAAGCAGAACTCTACGGACAACAGTTGGAATAGATCATCGGTAACGTATCAAAGCGGAGTCAAAGAACGCATACACTTCATGGTTTTTGGAGGCGGCACCTATGGGCAACCGTAAACTCAAAACATTCGCACAGTTCATGGAAGAGGTGCCACCGCCTATGGGTGCCACTCCACCCACCAACACCGCCAGCGGAACCCATATTGCAGGCTTGCCCCCTGACTTTCCTCCGGTTTCCAATGCCCAAAAGAAACAAAATATTCGTCGCCGCAAGACGGCTAGACTCATAAATAACAGAGTAGTGTAATCGAACTCTACAGAAAGGGTAAGGTATGTTTGCACCAGAACTCATTTCACTCGTAGGAGGCTCTGCCGTTGGCTTCTTGTTCCGCTTCATGGCAGAAAAGCGACAAGACCAAAAGGAGATGTTTGAACGTCTCATCACAGCCAACAAGCAGACCACAGAAAACCAAGACAAAGCAGCAGAGCGCGTACCCATTGACTTGGGCAAGGGCGTTCGCCAACTCATAGTGCTGTCTGTTCTGTTCGGAACCCTACTGGCTCCGTTCATCCTGCCTTTCTTTGGCGTACCCACTTTCGTGGAAGTGGACACCAACTCACCTGAAGGGCTGTTCGGACTCATTCCTGCAACAGCAAAGAAGTACTTCGTGGAAGTGAACGGCTTCGTGTACGCTTCCGAAACCCGACAAATACTAGTCAGCATCGTTGGCTTCTACTTCGGAACTGCCGCTGCTGCAAACAAGAGTTGAGGAGGTTGCCATGACTAGACTTGCCGTACTTCTAGGAATCGTTGCACTGGTTGCTGGGTGTCAGTGTGTTGGACCCGAAATCATTCCTGACTCCACTGGTGACTCAGTGATCATGTTGAGTCTAAAGGAACAGATTGCAAAGAACAGCAAGATCAACACCGGCTACGGGTGGGTGATCTGGTATGTTCCTGTTCTACTGATGGTGGTGGCATGGACATGGCGCGAGTACGTAAAGAAGCCGCCTGTCTGCGAAACTTGCGAGACAGAGAAGAGCCGTGCGTACAAGGCATTCAAGAAAGCACAGAACGCTGCGGTCGCTGTCCCCGCGCCAACCGCACCTGCTCCGGTTGAGCCTGCATCGGAAGACAAGCCCGTCGAGCCGCCTACGCCTTAACCTTCATCGGGTTCAATCTCGCAGCGGGAGTCCTCGCGCAAGGACTGGAACAACCGCTTACAGATAAAGTACGAGTCCACGATATCTGAAACCGGACTCACGCACTCCTCCCGCTTCGGTGTGAGGAGTGCTTTTATGTTGTCGCCTGTCTCGTGGATGAATGCGGTGTACATGGCGTTCTTGTCTGCGTTGCCCTTGCCTGTGGCGTGCTTCTTTACCTCGGTGGGCGGGATCACGGTGACAGGAATGCCCAACTGGTACAGTTTGTACTTCAGCAGTCCTGTGTTTTCGGCTACCTGAAACACCCGATTGCTTGTGGCGGCGTATGCGTAGCCTTCCACTGCAACCTGTGAACACCCCATCACGATGTCCAGTGCCCAGTCTGCAATGGTTTCGTACCGCTGCTCTGAAGACTCCCAGTCCGTGAGGCGTTCACCGAATATGTTGGTGGTGCGAATTTCTGACTGCCGCTTGTTGTCTGTGAGAAAGAAAAACGAGCAGTCGGAGTAGCAGAATCGCTTGGGATCTGTTTGCTTGTACAAGCAGATCGCTGGTCCGCAAAGAGAATAGTCGATTCCTGCAATGATCATACCGTACCTATTTATGCCTGTCTAAATACAGGGAAAGGAGAATCCATTACATGATTCCACCAATTACCCCAGCCGTTGAGAAGGAAAACTATAACGAAACCGTTCTCATTCCCGTGTTGCAGAAGAAGATGAATGACTTGCTTGCAGAAACCATTCTGCTCCAGTCCAAACTGGAAATTGCAGACAAGGAACGCAAGAAGGCAGAAGCCGATCTGAATGGTGAGATTGACGCGCTAAAGGCTGAACTAGAAGCCCAAAGAGCGCGCAACCAACACACCCAAACAGAAAGCGCAGCCGCAGACTAAAGCCCGTTGAAGTTTAGTTAGTCGCATTGATGTTCCTCCAAGACTGACTGAATCCACGGCAAAAACGGCTCCACCACAACAGCGGTGTTCTCGTAGACCACTCCTCCTCTGCTGCCAAGCGAGGACACGATGCCTACGAGAGTGCCGCTGTTGTCTACCACTGCACCACCGGAGTCGCCAAACCAAATACTGCCGTTCACGCACAGCATCTTTAGTGCGAACGGTTCTTCCACAAGAGTTCCGTAATGCCAAAACACCCCAAGGTTGCTGCGCTTTCTGTACCCTCCACCGTGACCAACAGCAACCAGTGGCTCGCCTCGACGCACCCAATCCCCATGGACAGGCAGGGGCAAGCACGGCTCTTCGCACGACTCGTACAGTACGACCACTGCCAAGTCGATTTGCGGAGAGTGAATCCGTGTGGAGTCTATGCAGTACCGTTTGCCGTTGGTTTCAAACCAGTACGCCCGTCCTTCGTCCACGCAGTGTGCAGCCGTGAGTACTCCGCGAGGGTGAACTAGTACGGCACTGCCAATGAGCCTGCCGTCGTACGTAAGTAAACGACCCACAGGGGTGTACTCACTGTCGGGGATGAGAGTGAAACCGTCAAGGTACTTTGGTTGTGGAGGTGCAGCGGTGGTGTAGGTGGCGACATCCGAGACACAGGCTGCAAGCAGGAGTGCCGCAAGCACAAGAAGAGAATGGACTACACCTCTCTTCATGCAAATATCTAGTAGACTTGCCGGAATAAAAATTGCCGGATTTACAAAAAGAAACAACCCCCTTTCGGGGGTTGTCGGACGAGAGATGCGATCTCCCGTGGGGTTCTTTTATGTAGTCAGGTCAACAATTTCGCACTTGTCACCACTGCACGCGTAGGTCTGAGTGCCCTTGGTGTTGTCTTCCTTCTCGTAGGCAGTCAACTCGCTCCAGTCCAACTCCTGTGGCAGTTTAGCAAGAGCGGCTTCGTACTGCTCCTGTGTGCAGTCCTGATACGGAGCCTGTTGGTAGGTGTGATCGGAGTGGGGCAGGAACGAGATGCCGCTGCACTCGTCAAAGTGTGCGTACACCCACGCACCAACCTCCATCCACTCACCCTCCCGAACGGTCACAGTGATGCTGGGCTTGTGTTCACACCAGTGACGCTGATACGTGAGCCACAACTCTAGGTGTTCAATGGCAGTCATGTCGTTGCGGGTCACCGATCCCACAGCCTTCTGCGGGAACGAGAACACCATTGTGTGGTCCGGACGCATCACACACGGCTCCGCAGGGAATCCCTTGTCGATCATAAACTGGCACATGGGATCCTTGCGGTCAGCCCGAACAGTGCGGATGTAGTACTCGTTGTGACGAGCGTGGATGCCACTGGCTGCATCGGTCAACTGCGACACCGTACCGCTTGGCTTCACGCAAGTAATAGCCGCTGCGGGATTGATGCCGATCCGCTTCGCCCACTCCTTGTTTGTGTCCACGGCAGTGGTGCGGAGCGACTGGAGCAGTGCTTCCAGTTCTGCTCCCTGTGTACGCATGGCTGCGTTGTCAAGAATGCCTGTGAGTGAAACCCCGAGCAGACACTCTTCTTCGCAGTTGCCCTTCCAATCACTGGACAGGTACGGGAAGTACGTGAGTGAGGCTTGCCACGTGCCAAGAATGCTTGCCAACTGAACCTTGCGCCGCAGCGTATCAGGAGTGTCTTCTGGACGCACAATCACTTCACTCAGGTTGCAGAACTCCTTGTCGCGGAGAATGATTTCCGAGCACGGATTGGTGCCGAATTCGTAGGTGGCATCACGGCGATCACCCAGTTTAGCCACGGTCTTCTGTGCGGCTTGGCGGTTGAAGATGCCACGCTCACCGCTCTTGGACTTGTACAGGGAAACCCACTCTTCCATGAAGGTGCCGATTTCAGGCTTCTCCTTGTACGCAACAGAGTTGTTGGCTAGTGCCCGTTGTGGGTTCTCTAGCCACCACTGCCCAGTCTTAGCGTCCCGCATCCGCTCGTCGGTGAGATTCGACAGCGAGATAAGAGCCGATCTACGGACTCCTCCGACAACAACAATTTCAGCAATCTTACAGACGATATCATGGCACTCGATGGAAGTAAGTTTTCTGCCAGCAGCCTTCTTAAAAGTGCTGATCGTGAACTGGAACAGTTCATCAAGAGGTCGGGGTCCACTTGCTCGTCCACCAAAAGTCTTGAGTCGGGCACCAGCAGGACGAACCTTTGACACATCCCATCGGGGAATCTGACCACCAATAAGAAGGGATACCAGTTCTCGGTACGCTTTTGCCCAGCCTTCTTTGGAGTCCTTGACCACAATGACCGTATCGCTTTGGGTAAAGTGCTCAGAAATTGTAGGCAGTTTTTCCACATACTGTCGCTCCACCGAGAACCCTACTCCCGTTCCGCACATGAGAATGTACAGGATCTCGTCAAAGGCACGAACCTTGTTCACTGCCACATACGAGCAGTTGTAGCCTGCGGTGTTGTCCTTTCGGAGCGCATCACCCGCAGTCATTAGTGCACGCATGGACGGCATGACTTCAAGATTCAGAACTGCTTGACGCAACTCCTCACGTGTTGTTCTATTTAGTTTCACTCCGCGATCAGTGAAGTGCTGATCAAAGAAAGTGAAGTACCTGTTCACCGTCTCCTCCCAAGTCTCACGGCGTTTTTCGGAATCAATCCACCGACTGTAACGTGAAAGGTGGATGAATTCTTGATATAGAGACGGTAGTCGCTTCATATGGTGTACTCCTTGTTGTTAGGTAGAGTATGTAGAGGCAATCATAACAGGAAGGGGGGCTTTTGCCTCCCTAAAGTATTCAGATGAGTATTTGGATTTGGTTGCTTACACCACAGAGAGTATTTCATCTCTCCGCTGTTGTGTCAGCACACCAATAGACACCAAATAGTCCATGCCTTGAACCGTGAGCGGATCGTCAGAGATTACTTCTTGTGCTGCTTGCGCCATATCGACAAAGTCTGCCACAAGATCATCTGATTTGGCAGCGGCTCTATATCCTGCTCTTTCCGCAGGAGTAAACCGATTGATAAATTCGTATGCAGTCCATGTTACACGCAATTCATCAGGCGTTTTATTTCTTACAGTCCACAACTGATTCACGGTGGATTCGTTTATTTGGAAAGACTCTTCTGCTACCTCTGCGGCAGAAACGGCGGGTGCTTGCGAGTACACAACAAGTTTATAGCAGTCTTTCTTGGGATTGCTTTCAGCAACCCATTTTGCGTACAGAGCACCAGATAACTCTTTAAACTCAACAACGGTGTTTTCATACACATATGCGTATACGCTCATCCTATTCTCCTTGGGTGTGGTTGTGTTGTTGGCGTGAATGCTGATCCAAAGTTATAAGCAGTCATCGGTATTCCCGTGGCTTCAAAAATAGAACTACTTCCAGTTCTTATCAGCGGGGCGTAAAAAAACAAATACTCTGGTCGAATAAGTTTAGGACAAAATCCTTTTGCTAGACTGCTGATTTCTGCCGAGGTGAGATCGGTATTCCATATGGCAACTTCTGCCATTCGTATTTCTTCATTGCTTGAGTCGTGACCATATTGTGGTGTATCAGTAAGAACTTCATTAATACTAATCACGGGATTGATAAGTCCTCCAGGCGCAGTTACCGTAGTGCTTTGTGTACCTGAACTGCCACCATTCAGGTATGCCGTTCTTAGACTGCTAGTAAACACTCCTGCTGCGTGATTCCATGTGCTTGTAGCCCATCCGTTGCCTGCACCAGTAGCAGTTTGCGCTCTGAGTAATACGTTAGTAGGATCGTATGTTGCTGCTGATATTCTACGATTGGTAGTCGTGGCATTACTCAACATGGTTAGATTAAATGCAAAAAAATCTTCTGCTACTGGATCTTCTGCTCGAAACTCAATAAGTGGTTCTCTACCCGTTGTTCTATTGGAGTAAAACCATAAACTCATGGTCGTGGGAAAAGACGGAACTGTTACCAGCCCTGAACTCTGGACTGTGTGAGCAGTTGTAGTAGTGCTTCCAAATCTAAGACTCACGACGCACTCCGTACTTCAACTGCTACCAGTTCGGCATCACCAGTCATGTCATCTGTTCCTGATGTGCCGTCTGCATCACGGAACACCTTTAGTCTGAACGGTTCCCCTGCGGCAACAGAATCAATAGTGGTAACAGTAATCTCTGTTGTTGTAACAATTCCTGATGTGCCGTTTGTGGTGCTTCCGCCTGTTGCGGCAGTATCAAATGAATCGGAATCTTCGTCCGTATTCATGCGTTCTATTTGAACTCCCCAACGACACGCTCCCGATGTTGCAGAGGTTGCCATCCAACTAATACGAATCTTGAGTCCGCTTCCCAAAGAAGCACCTTCGGGCATCACTCCAACAAACACCGCGCTTTCGTCTGTTGATGCATCAAAGTCAAGAACCGCAATAGAGTTTCGTGTGTCTAGCGTTGCAAAATTGCTTGCTGGTGGTTGATTGTCTAATGGAGTAAACACCGCGTATGTTTTTGACCCACCGCTTGCAGTAGACGCAATGGTAAAGGTTGTCCCGCTTTGAGTAATGGAGATTCCACTACCCGCGCTGATGCCAACTGTACCCGTCGCTCCGTTGAATGAAGACACACTACTTCTCCACCCCAAGGTATTTCCTGAGTCTATTCCTAAAACTTGACCAACGGTTCCACTCACTATTGGGAATGTGTAGTAGTCGCCATTGAAATAGAACTTGATGACTTGATTAGCGTCATCCACTTCAACGTAAGTGGCATTGTTTGCTGCGTCGAAGTCACCGATGTAAATAGATTGATGACTTTCTTGAACTAGGTTCAGGGTGGAGTTTCCCCGCGCTATGATTTGATTGTTTGTCCCTGGAATGAACTCCAAGAATCTAGTCGATCCAGCAGCGCGAACATGAAGAGCACCTGTGGTGATTCCTGCGGCAGATATTCCCACAGTGAAGGAGTTTACTCCACTGAATGTGTTTGCGCCAAGAGACGCACCAGTGACTGCTCCTGTATTGCCGTTGAACGATTGGACACCAGTGTTCGTGATGGTGACAGCACCTGTAGCACCTGATACACTAATGCCTGTTCCTGCAACAGCAGCCGATACACCTTGAACCGAGCCAGTGAGTCCGTTGAATGACTGGACACCCGTGTTCGTGATGGTGACAGCACCTGTAGCAGCGGAAACGCTGATGCCTGTGCCAGCAACAGCAGCCGACACACCTTGAACAGCACCTGTGCGTCCGTTGAAAGAGGAAACGTAGTCGCCGTAGGCAGTAAACAAGTTTCCAACGGTGATGTACTCGTCTGTGGCAACTTTGTTTGTGTCGTCAAGTGCAGACGAAATACGGAGAAAAGTTCCACTGCTTCCAGAATCAAAACGGTTCGTGAGTGATCCAAGGAACAAGTACGACAGGTTGCTTACCTGAGCACGATACATCGGGTTTAGCCCGCTGTTGTCTTGGAACGCCAACCAGTCGTCTTTAGTAATGGTCTTTCGGGCACTCATCGCAGTGCCGCCGCTGATGTAGTTCAGGCTCACAGAGAGAGTGTTTCCGGATGGTGCATTGGGTATGGCAATACCCACACCTCCGCATATTCCTATCGCACCTGTTCTGCCTTGAACAGACGACACTCCCTGAACCGCACCAGTGGCTCCGTTGAAAGACTGTACGCCTACGTTTGTAAGGGTTAGTGTTCCGTTCACGGCAGCAACACTCATGCCTGTTCCGGCTGTGAGTGTGACTCCACCCGCGAATCCGTTCACAGCCAGGACTCCGTTCACGGCAGTCACGTAGTCTGTAACGTAGTCCTTTACTGCTTTGGCAGTGGGAATCTTGTACGCTTCAGCGGACGCAATGGTTCCACTTGCCCCACTGATGGGCGCACCAATCCACTCTGCGGTGGTGCCGTGACCCAAACCAATGTGGAATGTCCGTAGATTGGTATTGAATGCGGGTTCGGCAAGCGTGATCCCTGAACCTTGCGAAGGTAGGGTACTGCCGTTTCGGATTACAATAGTGGTTCCCATTAGCGTTTCCTCGTGGGGTATTTAGGCAAATGTGCCGCCGTTTATAACCGATCCAATGTAGTTGATGGACAGAGTTTGCCCTGAAACCGTGACTAGTATGTCTGGTCCTCCAGTGATGCCTACTGCTCCAGTTATTCCGTTTACAGAAACAACAGAGTTTGTAGCACTTGTGCCTATGTTGATGACGACCTTGCCGCCCACCTTCGTAGCCGTGACTCCCGCACCCGTAAAGTCCAGTGTGCGAACATCAGGCGTGATCTTGGAGCCGTTGATGTACACAGCCACCTTGCCCCCACCACCAGTGGACGCAAGCCAACCCATGTCTTGTGTGGACACCTTGCCGCCGCCCATGATCTTCTTCAGGATCTTGTCTAGTCGCGCTTCGTCAATGCCGATAGACTTCTCCTGCGGATCGTAGACAAGGGGGAACTTGGCGGTTACAACTCCAGACGTGCCAGACGGTCCAGTGTTTCCTTGCGGACCTGCTGCACCTCTCTCACCACTCGGACCACGATCACCTTTAGGACCACGCGGACCAGCCTTACCAGTCGCGCCGTCTTTACCGTTCTTGCCGTCCTTGCCATTGCGTCCATCCTTCCCTGGATCACCCTTCTCGCCCTTCTCGCCACGCGCACCATCACGACCCGCAGCACCCGCCGCGCCCTGTGGTCCCGCTTCTCCACGCGGACCAACTGGACCAACAGCACCAGTATTCCCTTGCTCACCACGCTCCCCCTTTTCGCCGCGCTGTCCCCGTTCGCCGGTCGAGCCGCGCTCTCCGGTTTCGCCCCGTTCACCCTGAAGCCCCTGCGGTCCTTCGGGACCGCGCTCGCCCTGTGCTCCGGGTTCTCCACGGTCGCCACGGTCGCCCTTGTCCCCCTGAATGCCTTGGAAGCCGCGAGGACCACGTTCGCCCCGTTCCCCTGCTCGACGGGCAATCTCTGTAAGCAGGTCTGCCAGTCCGCTACGGAACTGCTTGAACTCGCTCTCGCTCACCACTCGGGGCGGCGGTAGTTCTTCTTCGCCCTCTGTAAGCACTAGGTCAGGCGTGGATTCCTCCACCACCGCTTCAAATATAGCACTGAACTGGTTGCCGTCTGCTTCAATTTTCAGTGGCTTGCCGTTGGGGTCAATGAAAAACAACTGCCCCATGCCCCCTAGTTTCAAGATATTGGGAGAGTGGCAGTCTTCCTCCCCGATAAGCATGAAACGATCACCAATAGAATAGACTGATCCGCGTATGCCGCGAACGAGTCGGAACACTGTTCCGCTAGGGTAGTCACCTAACAGAAGGGGATCACTTGGAGGCGTGTCTTCCATCCGTGTATTTAGGTGCTGCCAGTGAGTGCCTTCCACGACACAGGGAATCGAGGTGCAATGATTTGACTGATAGCGTCGGCGTACTGGCGGATCTCCCATTGGGCGTGGGGGTCGCTACGCTGCGTGTACACTCGTGCGTACGCAGCAAGGGATCCAGTCCACCACCACTCCGTGTGTACGCCCTGCGGCAGCACGAAACGGGCTTGTTCGGGTGCGATGCCCCGTGCAATGAGTGATTCGTACCGCCTGATGCACAACTGGACTGCTTCGTGGTAGTCGCGGTTCATCATGCCACGGTCGAATCCATCAACCACAAAGTCCTCCGAGCCTTGCTTTGCTCCCCCTGTGGGGGCTGTGCGCCAGTTTGGTGTGTAGAAATCAGGCGTGTCTGTAACGTACCTTCGGGACACTTCGTTTTCCACAAACCCTTGCTTGTGTTTGAAAAATTGGGTACGGATAGAGATGGGAGCCTTGATCCGCAGAGTGATCTGTGGATGGGCAAAGGGCGTCCAGTGCCCGTGCTTGGCAAGGTATCCAATCAGTTTCTGATCCTTTTCACCCAGTTTGTGCTCACGCACACCACTCCAATGTGGCTCACTGTCCCAATCGCTCTCCTTGTTGAAGGACACGCGGGCAGAATTCACCACTGTGAGATCGTCTCCCATGTGGTCCACATACTCTACATGACCGTTGCCAAGAACGGCAATCTTTGAAACAGGGGCGTTCATTGTATACTCTCCGTAGTCTTCGCTCATCATACTCGTTTCCATTGACTCCACTTTAGTCGGGCTTCTATTCCACTCACTGCACTGCTGTCAATCAGGGCACGAACCTGTTCGGGGGTTCGACCTGCAAGCACCATGTCGTTGATGTCTTTCTCGTCCACTCCTTGCCACACGCACACGCGATACCCTTCTTCTATGGCTTCTTCCATCTTGCGGACAATCTCGCGGTTCCTAGGCTCGTTGTCGTACACCAGTACGCAGTCACTGAACACCTTGATGCCTTCTGCCGTTTCGCATCCCGCAAGAGCAATGCCGTTGGGCAAGAACGCAGCATCCAGTGGACCTTCAACAGCGTAGACGCGCTTGGAGTAGTCAATACGATCTTCTCCGTAAATTGCGCGACCGTCCTTCTTGAACTTCACTGTTATGTATCGTATGCCGCTGCCGGTTAGCGCACGACCTTGCGCCGCTACCAATTCTCCACTGCGGTTGATGAACGGAATCACGATGCGCTCTTCGTTGGGCACACCCGTGTACGACTGGTCAATGCTGCGCACCCAATCACCAAAGCATTCGGCAAAGTAGAAGGTGTCCAGCCTGGGAATCTTGCGCGACTCCATATACACCCGTGCCACGTGAGTAGTGGGCAGAGACGAGACTTTAGGCAACTGGAGTTGTGCCTTTGGCAGACTCACTTCCGCTTCCACAGGCTTCACGTAGTTGCTTTTGCCGTTCTCGCCGTTACGCCACCGCTCCAGTGTGTACTCCTGTGCCAGTGCAGGAGCCACAAACTCAAGAAAGCGTTGCATATTGTGCCCTGCTCCGCAGTTGTGGCACTTGAAGAAGTAGTCGTTCTTCTTGGGGAAGAAGAAACCACGTGCCTTCTTCTTGTTGCGCTGCGAGTCACCGCAGATGGGGCATCGGCAATTTGCGAGTGCTTGAGACTTCCACTTGAATCGCTCCAGTTGGGGCGACACTAGGTTGATGTATTTCTTGTCGATATAGGTGGACATAGACTATCACATACTCCACTCTGATGTGTCGCCCCGCCTGAACTTCGCAGAAACTGAAGTCAAGTCTCGTGGTCTGTACCCTGCTCCGTATCCAGAGTCTTCGGTTTTCTTGATGTTGGAGTCGCTGAGGTCTGTGTACTCGTCGCTGCTCACGTCGTAGAACTTCATCTTCGCGTAGTTCAGCCCCACGATGAACTTCTTGTTTGTGGACTTCTGATTGTAGCGATTCTTCAACTGTTTCACCATGATCTGCCCTGACTTCTCCAAGTCTTCTGTGGTGATGAGTGCCACCATGAAGTCTGCTGTCTGCGGCAAACCAAACGACTCCGATGTTTCCGTCAGGTCAATGTCCGTGGACGAAAATCCGGATCGGTTCACTTGGGTAGCAGTCACGATGGGCAGATCGTGCTCCACTGCCAAGCCACGCATCTCTTCTGCAATGGCTTTGATGTACGTGTACGAGTTGATGTTGTTGCCTTGCTTGAATCGACTGGACGCACAGATGTTGATGTAGTCCACGAAGATGATGTCAGGCACGAATCCTTTCTTCAAGCGCAACTCGTCCAACAGGATGCGAAAGTGGTTCACGTTTGCCATAGACGTGGGGTACTCTTTCACAATGAGTTTGCCGCTGATGCCCCGCGTGGCATTCTTCAGCCGCTTCTCGTACATATCCTTCGGCAAGTCCACCAGTTCGTCCATCGTGATGTCCATGACGTTCGCGTCTATGCGTTCGGCAATCCGTTCCTCTGCCATCTCAAGGGTGATGTACAGCACATTTTTATTCTGCATGAGACACGACGCGGCATGGTGACACATGAACAGCGACTTGCCCACGTTTGTGCCTGCCATGATCACATTGAGAGTCTTGGGAGATATGCCGCCCTTGGTGATGGTGTTGAACATCTCCAAGTCAAAAGGAATCTTCTTATCCACCTTGTGGTAGAAGTCGTATCGGTGTTCGTAGTCCTCAAGAAAATCGTGTCCCACGTTGGTGTCAAACGAAACCGCTAGAGCCTTGGACAAGATTTCAGGCAGAGCATTGGGTGTTCTGGTTTTGTCCTTGCCGTCAATGATTTGGATGGATTCAAGAATGGCATTGTAGATGGCTTTGTCCTTGCAGAAATTCTCTGCTGTGTCCACCATCCACTCCAAGTCTTGCTTTGGAGCCTTTGCCAAATCGTACAGCACACTCTTGCACCGCGAGAACTCGTCTTCGGTAAGAGTCTTGTTTGCTTCCAAGGAAATGACAAGGGCTTCCTTTGTGGGAATTCCCTTGTACTCGTCCACGAACTCCTTCAGTGATCGGAACACCGCACGATCAACCCGATCACTGAAGTACTCCTCCTGCAAGAACGGAATGGTCTTCTTGCAGAATTCGCTGTCGTTAAGCAGTCCTGCCAGTATTGTCTTCTCGGTTTGGCTCATTTAGTAGTCCAAGTTCCTCTGCGCTACTCTTCATGGGATTTTGATAATCAAGTTGTCGCCAACCACCCGAACCTTTGCGGTAGGGTACAGCATTTCAATGAGATTGACCAATTCCTTTTCAGTCTCTTTACGGCTCTTTTTTTCATTGGGTGGTTTCTTGTCCCCAATAAACCTACCCCCACGAAGACTAGCATTTAGATCAAAGTCAGGAGCATCATCCCAGTCAGGACATACAAACAACATATCCTGAACAGGAATGACTATGATTTCAGTAGCAGCCGCTGCTGGCGTTATGGACACGATTAGTGACAATAGTAGTGTTTTCATACAGACATCTCCTTACTCATCCCCATTGGGGGACTCCTCTGGTGGCTTCTCGTCAGATCCGTAGCAGAACTCCCGCTTTGATGCGGCATCAATGGCAGCAAGAATCTCGTCTGTGTAGTACTTCTCGGGATTCTTGTTGATCTGCGACTCGAAAGCCGTCTTGCCGTTGGGCAGTTCAATCTTCGTGGACACCTTCTTGAAGATACCGTACTTGATGGCGACATCAAGCAGCCCGTAGTACTTGTTCAAGCCTGTCTCAAAGTTCAACTGCACATCCACCATCTTGTCCTGCTTGGTCAGGCGGCTCTTGTACGCCTTGCAGTGGATGATGTTGCCCACCACCTCGTTGTCCACCTTGTCCTTCTTCTTGGACAGGTAGATGATCGTGGACGCGGCGTACTTCAGACCGCTACCGCCGCCCATCTCCTTCGTGGGCACATACGCGCCCACCACATCGTAGGTGTGGTTCGTCATCAGCAGGGGAATCCGTGCGTGACCCAACTTGATGGTCAGGACTCGGAACGCTGCCTTCGTGACCTGTGCGCGAGTCATGTCGCGGGTGTTCTTGCCCTCTGCGGTGTCGTTCATCTCCTTCTCGGTGGACAACATTCCAAGGGAGTCAAGCACGATCATCATGCGGGGACGGGTGTCCTTGTCCGCTTCAAGGTACTTGTCCACCGACAGCACACACTGGTGGCGGAACTCCTCAACCGTAGCCACGGGCAGCACAGCCACGCGGTCGGTGTCAATGCCACGCGACTTCAGCAGATCCGAAGTGATGGCTTGCTCCGTGTCAAAGTACATGACCATCGCGTTGGGATCGGAGTTCAGGAATTCGCGCACCACATTGAGGGCAAAGTAGGTCTTGCCCGTGGCTTGCTCTCCTGCAAGAGCCACGATCTTGTTGTCGGGGATGCCACCGTGGATGGAACCGCTCAACAGCGCGTTGAACGCATACGATCCCGTGGAGATGAATCCCTTTACATCGCTGCCCTCCAAGCCGTCAGAGGCTACGGTGGCGTACTTGTTTCCTGCTGCCTTCAGAATGTCCTTTAGTTTCATAGTCTCTCCAGTTCAGTTTTTGCTTGCTCTGCCCAGTCCAGTTCGTCTTCACACTTGCGGATGTCACCCAGACTGCCGTGTTTGTCCAGCAACAACCGCTTCACTTCGTCACGCAGAAAGACCTGTCGAGCCTCCAGGAGGCTCTTCAGGTACTCTCTGTTTTGTGGTTTCAGATCACTCATCCCCTGCCAACTTCAGAGTCGGCACGGCAAGGTTAGGCTTCGTGGGCACAACCAAGCCACCAAAGGCAGAGTTGTACTCGTTCAGGAGTTGAGTCATGGGATCCGCAACAAACACCACGGAGTCCTTTGGAATCTGAATGGTCTGATCGGTGTCAATGAGTGCTGACCACGGAACCATCGCAAGGCTGTTGCCTTCGGGACGGCGCACAGGCACAAACATACACGGATTCTTCAGTGCATAAAAGTTTCCGTCAACCGTTTCATTCATATCTGCCACGACCTCTTCACCACTACGCATCTTCAAAATCTTAGTACTCATACCAGTCCTTTCTGTACATACACTACCGTATGTAGCGGGTGTGTCCACTGTGAAATATACCTTTCCTGTTTACGCAAACAGGGAATCCAGTGTTGCTCTTTCTTCGGGACTCCATCCCACGGCATCTGTAATAGCCCGTAGTGGTTCCACGAATGTTTTATTGAATTGCAAATCGCGGTTAATGTATTTCTCCAGTCCAAACTCCTTGGGCAGAGCAGTAGGAAATCCAATCACGCTTTCGTGAATTGGATTGGGAGTCTTCAGGTAGATGAATTTCATCTTCTCGCCCTCGCCAATGGTTCGGTACTTGCGACCCAGTTTGTGCTTGGCTATGAGATTGTTGTACAGCAGTGCCGCTTTCACTGCAATGGGTGTGGCTTTCTTGTACACGGCTGTGCTGCTGCGCCACTTCTCCATTTCAGAAACCGAGCGGGGCGACGAGATGTCCTCAACAGAAAGCCCCTTGAACTCGCTCTCTGTACTCTTCACGAACGCCTGCAATGTGCTCTCGTCGCTTGTGAGAACCATCTCAATTGCAGTCTTCAGTGCCTTGCGGACGTACGCAGGGGTGGAAGACCGAGCAGTTTCCATGCCCATGATCTTGAACTTCGGGGTCTTGTAGCGAACGCCTTCGGCATCCCACACAGACAGCATATACCGCTTCTTCGCAGTCCACACGCCCTTCTCCGCAATCACTTCACGACCCATGACCATCTTGTTGGTGTACGCGTTCATGCACTGCGCAAGGGTGGCAAACTCCCGTTCAATCTGCGGTTGGAGTACCCGCTCACAGAACTTGTCCAAGAAGTCCACCACCCTTTGCGCGTCGTGTTCACCCTTGAAGGATGACTGCACTACCTTGCCAAGTCTTAAGTACACAGAGTCAGTGTCTGACGCAATCACGTAGTCCTCGCCGTTGGTCTTGAGAATTCGGTTAAGGAACTTGTTCATCGCATCACCAATCCACTGGATGCTCAACTGCCCTGAAAGCGTGATGGCTTCCGCAAGGGCTACATCAAAGAAACGGAAGTACTCGTTGCCGATTGCACCGTATGCAGAGTTCAACTGGATCTTGCGCACCAACTGGAAGTTCTTGTACTTGGAAATCTCGTACTCAATCTCCCGTCGTTGAGACAGCGGCGCGTTCTTGTCCAGTGCTTCAAGCCGCTTCTGTGCTGCGATCATCAACCCCTTGAACCGCTTGCGCTCTTCGTACATCGTCTCCATGAGTTCAGGCAAGAAGCCTTGACGGTCGCGCACGAATGAAACCCCGTTCGCGGCAACAGAAACACACTTCTCCTGCGCCAACCGAGTCATTTGCGCTACCCGAGGATCCCCTGTTAGCACCTGTTCAGGAGAAATGGATCCACGCGCAGTGACATTACACTTTGTTTCCGGCGACACGTTGTACTGCATGATGAGGTGGGGATACAGCGAGTTCAAGTCGAAACTCACCACCCAATCGTGCTTGCCGACAAGCGGATCTTTCACATACGCACCCGCGTACTGGTCGTCCTTCTTGTGGTCTGTCTTCTGCGGAATCACCATTCCCTTGCCCATGAGATGGTGGTGGATAATGGCATCCCATGTACGCACTTGGGAGAACACGTCTTCAAAGTTAACACGGGCTGAATACGCCAAGGCTACGGCTAGTTCAAGCAGTTTCAGTTTGCTCTCTAGTTTGTCCACAAGCCGAACGTCCTGCACGTTGTACTCCACGAATCGTTGGAAGTCTTGTGTGTAGAACTCTTGAATGGTTTCGTACTCACCGTACGATAGTTTCTCCTCGCCCAACTCCACCTTGGAAATGTGGTTGAGTGAGTACGACTCCTGCTTCACGTAGGTGAACTTTTGGTACAGTTCGTAGTAGTCAAGGGTAGCCACACCGCTGATCACGTACGCCGTTTGATCGCGTCCCATGCGGTTCACCACAGTCTCGCGCAGCCGTCCCCACGGAGAAAGGGAGTTCGCCCATCCGTCTTCAAGACGATTCATTCGTGCCACTAGGTACGGAATGTCGAAGAACCGAATGTTCCATCCCGTTACGATATCCGGATCGAGCGACTTCCACAACTGGACGAATCCTTCCAGCATTTCCCGCTCGTCATCGTATGGGATGGCTTGAACTCCCTCTCCCTCTATGTGGAAATTCCCCAACCCAAACACATAGGTCTTGCCGTCCTGTGTTACCGTAATGGCAATCACCTTCTCCGTGGGTGATTCAGGTGTGGGAAACCCGCCTTCGCAAGAGGTTTCAATGTCGATGGTGGCAATACGTAGCCCGTCCATCGCGTACTGCACTTCTCCAGGAAACTCCTTGTACAAGTACTGGTACACAAAGTTTGTGTTGCCGTAGATGGGGTAGTTGGACACGTCCTTGAAGCGGTCAATGAACTCACGCGCTTCACCAATGTCGTCAAACTGGATTGCTTCTACGGGGCTTCCGTGAATGGTGGTGAATTGGGTTCCGCTCTTGTGGGTGGGAATGTACAGAGTGGGACAGAACGGCACACGGATGTGCTGCCTCTGCCCGTTTCGCCATCCACGGTACAGGATACTCTTGCCACGAATGTCAACGGAAGTGTAGAAGTCCACTGTGTTCCTTATCGTTCCACCAACGCAACCCAGTCCTGATGCACCATGTCCTTGTCTTCGTGACCTTGACCCTTGTTCTGTGTCCGATCCCACAGGATGCGGTCACCAACGAGGATGTCCTCCGTTAGTTTATCACCGATTGCAGCAACCGTACCCCAAATGTAGCGAGAACGGATTACTTCATTGTAGATGATGCCTGCTTCGGTCTGTGTCTGTCCGCCGAGGTGCGACTGCACCCAAATCCATTTTCCAATTGGCTTGAATCCACTCATTACAGTCTCCTATTTTTTGGTCCCCATTCTTTCCACACGAAAGTAATGGTATTTGCAAGTAAAAAACCCAACAGTGTAAGTCCCCAGTCTCGTGAAGTCATTTCAATCCTCCAATGTACTCATGCGAGTAGCACACCCTGTCAGCGTGTTTGTGTTGATATCGTCCTTCAAACCGCGACAAACGTGTCTTGTAGTCCTGCCTTGAGATGCCGTTCTTTGTGGTGGGCTTCCACAGTGGCGAACGATTGCGGTACTCACCCATGCGGGGATGCGCAGTCTTTGAGAAATATCGACAGCCGTCTCGCGTAAACATTTCGCCTGTTGCATCAGAGATGCGCACACCAAGCCCCAAGCCTTGGAAGTCAGGCAGTACCACGGTTCGGTGTTCACGCCAGGCACGTTTCAAGGTTCCGCTCGGAAGAGTAATTGCTGAAGTGAATCCGATGGGGCTGTCGTTCCATGTGAACAACCAACATCGCGCACTCTTATTGAGGTTTCCGTCGAGATAGTGATGGTTGCGGAACATTGACCACGCTTCGCTTCCGCAAGGAAGCATTTCCAAGACAATTTCGGGTCGCCTTTCCAACCCCCTTCCAACGCAACGGTTGGTGCTGGTGTCAAACACCCAATCAGGGCGCAACCACTCAATGATGTCGTAGTGGCACGACGCAAACACCAAGCCCTTCAACCCCTTTTGATCCACGTAGCGGCGAATAGAGTTTGCACACGACTTCGCAACATTCCTGTCCACCACTGAAGTGAACTCGTCCACCACCGCGCTGTCCCCCAGCCGACGCGCCATGTCTGCACGAAACTTCTCACCCGTGGACAGGACATGATACGGTCGCATCCACGACGGAATGGAGTTGAATCCCACTCCACTCAACCGCTCCCGTGCGTCTTCTGCGGACTGGAAATGGGAACACACTGCCAGTTCAGGGGTCCACACTGGATCCGTAACGGCACCGAATTGGGCAAGCATACTGGATTTGCCTGTGCCTGATGGACCAACAATGAGTCCTATACCAAAGTCTGGTGGACACGCTCCCATTTCCGGAACAGTGAACGTGCTGCTGCCGTCGAATGCGTAGTCAAACGCAGCCGACAGTTCGCGCACGGTGTCGTCCACCGTAACGGAACAGGTAAGAGATTTGCGTGTGTCATCAAACAGGGGCATATTAGGAAATGTCCCCGTATCCCACGCCGCGTTCAAAGAACCGCTCTTCGTGCTGCTGGAAACCAAAGCACTCCCGTGCGTAGTCAAGAATGATCTGCTTGTCAAACTTGTTGCACGAGTACACATCAAGCGTGATGAAGTGGGTGGGTTCAATGGAGTGAATCTGAATGCCACTCTCAATAAGCGGAACCCAACCGCTCACCCCTGCCTTGTTGGGGTACACCTCCACGCCGTTGTGGGTGGGAGCATGGATCACGAAAGGCTGACTCATACGGGTCATGCCGATCTTGTCCACCACGCGCTCAAGAAAGCGGTAGTGGAGTTCCAAGTCATCCGCTGCTCCTGCGCGGCAACGGTACATATCAAGGTAATACGAATATCCGAATGGCTTGCTCATGTGAAAAAATCCTCTAGTGTTGGCTTGCTCTTTAGTGGTTTGCCTGTGATTAATGCGTCCAAATCGTCTTCATCCAATCCCAATCCTTCCGCAAGTTGTCGCACAAACTCCCATGCGCGTTCAGTGCTGATCCTCTCACTATACAGGCGGAAGTGTTCGGGTGCAAGAGCAATCGCTTCGGGAAGCAGTTTATCTTGCTTGGATTCATTTTCTCTACCATCAAGTATTCTCAAATTGAGGGGGTGATGTATTCCTCCGTGAACAATTGGAAGAATATGGTCTATGTGATACTCTCGTCCTGTTTCTCTTTGGAGTTCTTGGCGAGTGCGTTCTAAAATGAGAAGTTGTTGGTTTTCATTTGCGGTCAAGTGAATTGATGCATTTCTCTTTCTGCATCTTTGTCTTCTATCTTTTTCGGCTCTCCGTTCACGATTGCGTTCACGCCAAGCCTTGCCTGTTGCCGCTGCCCGTTCACGATTGCGTTCACGCCAAGCCTTGCCTGTTGCCGCTCTTCGTTCACGATTGCGTTCATACCAAGCCTTGTCTGTTGCCGCTCTTCGTTCACGATTGCGTTCACGCCAAGCCTTGTCTGTTGCCGCTGCCCGTTCGGGATTGCGTTCACGCCAAGCCTTGTCTGTTGCCGCTCTTCGTTCACGATTGCGTTCACGCCAAGCCTTGGTTGCTGCCTTATTTTTTTCAGGATCTTTGTACGGCACGCCTCACCCCCGAATCGCTTTCACAATCTTGTTCCAATACTTCACAGTCGCGCTGCGCTTATGACCCCGTGGTCCGCCGTTGTGTATTCTCGCCAACTGCTCCACAGTCGCACCCTTCGGGGCGTAACGCGCCCAATACGCACGAATGATCTTTTCGGCATACGCCTTGTTCATGCAGTCTTCGTACTTCCCGCCAATGGAAGGGTCGTACTCCACAGCGTCCTGCCAGTACTCGCGCCAAATTTGATACGGACCAATCGCCTTGCCGCCGTCACCAACAAGACTCTTGCCGCGACCAGACTCCACCGTGTACATGGCATCAAGAAGTTCGGTGGTGTCAACAGTGGGAGGAACCAAAAACAGCAGTGAAGCAAGAATTACGCCAAACATGGGGTGTGAACCTTTCTGTACTCAAGCAGTGCCAAGTCCTTTGCCTTGGCTTCAATCATCACATCGTACTGCACTGTATCCGACAGCAGAGGAATCTCTTCACAAATGTAGTCCGAGTGGGCTTGCGGTCGCGCTCCCGCCTTGGACTCCGAGTAGTGAACCTTTGGAATCTCGCAGAACCCACCCCATGTACTGAACGCCATATCAGCGGCTTCGCGCAGCGGTTCCCGAGCGCAGAATCGGTGGTGGTGGATGTCCAACACCAACTTTACCGTGCAGTACTTGGCAACTTCTTTGTACAGTTCCGTCATGCTCCACATTGTGGGCTTGTCATCGTTCTCAAGTGTGAGCCGCCGCTTGATGGACGGGTCTAGCCGACAGAACTCGCGCAGGAAGCGATCAGCGGTCTTGTGCTTGTCACCGTACACGCCGCCCATGTGGATGTTGATGGCAAACTCGTCACCGTAGCCCAACAGGTCGGCAATGAGGGAGTGCATGGCTAGGCACTGTACACTCTTTTCCACGGTGGCTGCGTCAGGGGACGCAATGCAGGTGTACGGACCAGGATGGCACGACAAGCGCATTCCGTTTTCTTTGGCGTATTGCCCTGCGTTCTTGAGGGATTCGCGGATGGCGGTTTCGTGCTGCGGGAGCAACTGCCCAATCCCGTAGCCGAGCGTGGGGTGATCCATGAACGGAAACATCCCGCTGCCGATACGAAAGAACCTGATGCCGTTGCCCACATTCCACTGGAGAATGGGGAGCAGATCAGCGGCGTTCCGCGCACCCAGTTCACCAACCCGCTCTAGACTGAAGCGATCCATCCGCAGGGTTCGGTCTGTGAAGAACCGATCCTTCGGTTTGCGCCCCTCGCACAGGGACAGGTTCTGACAGGCGTAGCCAAGGTGACGAATCATGCTGCTAATGTACACCACTCACGGTGCGTGTCAAGGCGTTACTTCAGCGGTTGAATATTACAGTCAGCAGTTTCATTTTTTAGACTGTAATAGTACGAATCATCTTCCCCTTCAATGAGCCAACGGTCACTCGCGGCTTCGCATCGGAACACTTTATTGTCAACTTTGAAGTCTGGATTTTCAGGGAAAGGACGGGTGACAAAAGACATATGTTTCCAAAATATTCTGTTGTTTGGCTGTAGCGTGTAGCAGCCGTTATCCAACCGTATCAGGTGAAGGGACTTGTACTGTGATGGTTCGTCGCTGTACGGATTGTCGTACCAATCAAAAGACATCGCGTATTCGCCCCATAGTTCTTGCTTGTCTTTCAGAACGACTTTTGCCCGTGCCGCTTTCAGGTAGTCGTAAACAATCGCTGTGCAGTTCACAGAAAAACAGTCCCACAACTGCAAGTAGTCCAGCGGCATTTGTGGTGCGGTTTCCTTGTGGCACAGCATATGAATCGGAACCCTGCTGCGGACAAGCCCGTCATCTGTTAGAACATGAAACAGCAGTGCCCTGTCTGGATTGGACTGTGCCGCAAACACACTGACCTTCACAAATTCACCAACGTGATCCTTGTGCTGGTACATATGCTCTTTTCTCATGTAGCAGTAGAAATGCGGTATGTTCACGTTCATCATGGGGTTACTCCCTCTGTGCTTCCTTGTCCTTCAGGTACGCCGCAAGCAGCACCATGTAGTTAATGACATCCACGCAGGTGTCCTTGAACGACTCGTCCTTGATGTGCATCTTGCCTGCACGAACAAAAGACGACAGGCGACTCATCTTGTCAGTTAACCGGACCATGAAACCCTGTTCGGTTTTGCAGATGCCCATTGCTTCCACACGGGTAAAATTTGCAAACGGCTCTACCCCTTCGTTGCCTGCGTAGTCCCTGTTCTTCAGGCTCATCAGGTCACGAGCCTCTTTGCAAATCTCACCATGAAACTGTAGTAATTCATCACGCGTCATAATCACACTCCTGTGCTACCAAATCCTCCGGCTCGATCCGTTTTACGCTCGGGTCGAGTGGTGCTTTCAACGATTTCATACAGTTCAGTCCGCACCAGTTCGCCTTGGGCAATTCGATCACCGTGCTTTAACTGCACGGAAATGCCCGACGCATTGTACAGGGGGATGAACAGTTCTTCCACGTAGTCCGAGTCAATCACGCCTTCGGCGTTTACTAGGGTGAGTCCTTGCTTCAGAGACAGTCCTGAACGGGGGTGAATACGGACAGAGTAGCCCTGCGGAATGTCCAGTACCAGTCCAGTAGGAACCAGCACTCGCTCACCAGGATCAACCCGTATACCCACACAGAACTGGTCCGCAGTAAAGGTGCTCTTCTCGTTCCACTTGTTGTACATGATGATGCTTTGACTCTGCAAGTACGCTTGGAGGTCAAAACACGCAGAGCCAGTAGTGCTTGCTTGTGGGATGCTTACAGCGTCAACCAGACGAAAGAACTTCAGTGTTTGCATGACGAAAGAGTACTCCTGTTTTGGCTACTGTCAAGTGTCAATCTTCAGAATGAAACGATCTTTCTTCCGACGCACGATCACGCCCTCTCGGGTGGAAACGCGGACAAGACGGGTGTCCCGTACCTTTCGCAGTACTACGCCCTTACCGTTGCCTTTTGGGGACACCCTGTGGCTCCGCTGCACCACCACAGTGCGGTGTGCCACGCACTTGGGGGTTACTCTGTGGGAGTGTTGGGTGATCTTTCCTCTCACCGCGTGCCCTTGGGCTGTACATCAAACCGACCAAACAGTATTTCATCGGTGGTCGTGCCCTTCGTGATGTCCAGTGAGTACCACCACTTGCCGTAGGGAATGTATCCCATCGTGGTGGAGTCTGCGGTAATGAGAACGCCGCCTGTAAGAGCCGCGCCTGTCTCGCCCTTGTTGATGCTGATGCCACCCGAACCAGACACGCCCGCTGTCCCCGTCCAACTGCCCGTGGAGCCGCCGCTGGTTACGCCACTGACCGTGATCTCTAAATATTTGGTAGCAGAGTCGGGATTTGGACGCACATGAAACCGAGCGGTGTATCCGGTGAGATCAACACCGTTTCCGTTCTCGTCCTGGTACTCCACGTGAAACTGGAAGGTGGAGTTGCGTTGGGTAGGGATATCGTAGTAGCCGGGGGTTGCCATTAGCGTTTCCTCTTCTTCCCCGTATTTATGGAAGTTTGAGCCGCACCAAGAAGAGATTGCGGGGGCTGTAGGTTCACCACAGGCACAGGAGCGAGTTGTTGCATATGTGGATTGGGAATGGTTTGACCCGTAGCAGCCAAACGCTCCTTGTACGCGGTCAGGTTGGTTTTCACCCGCTCCACTTCACTAGGCGGAAGTTTACCCTCCCGAAGCAGTTTCTCGCAGACGTAGCCACCCAACTGGTAGTCGTGAACATAGAAAGCCGTGGACCCCAGTTCGTCCGCTGCCATCCACTCGTACACGTTGTTGTCGATGAACAGGATGTCGTGGTGCGGATACCTGATCTGCGCCGCTTCCTTTGCAAACAGGTACGCCGCACGGGGGCGACCGTTCATCCGCAGGAACCGCGCAATGGCGTGAAGCGGCTCTGCGCGACACGGGCGGTAGTCGTATGCGTCCAAGAACTTCTGTTGTACCACAGTCCACGGAGACTCCTTTTGGATCTCGCACAGGGCTACACGGAACAGAGAGTAGTAGCACTCTTCTTCCCATCCGCCCATCTCCACCCGCTTGTAGTACGCTTCAATAGCCTTGTCCCACTGCTGCGAGTCAAAGTACGACTGCGCCAAGTAGAACTGGTAACGAGTGTTCGTGGGATCCGTCTTTAGTGCTTCTAACAAAAGGTCTGCGTCCCTAGAGTACTTCTCCACAGGAGTGATGCCACCATTTCGCTCCTGCCCCAACGTGCGGGCTTCCAAGAAGTAGTTGCCTTCAATCTTTGCCTGCGTCAGATTAGGTTTCTCGCAGTGTGCGTACTCGTGCAGCACACCCACGTACTTCCAGCCAATACCTGTCTTGAAGATTTGATTGCGCCACCAAATACAGTTGTCACGACCACACTTAAGAGCGTAAGCGTCGTGACTCATGTTCTTGCCGTTGGGGTACTTGAAGTCGCCCACGATTCGGTCGTCTGCGTCAATCATCCACGCGTAGTCAGCCTTGCCTGTACACAGGTCAAGTGCTTCGCTGCGGTTGTGTCCAAAGTTGATCCACGGCTTCTCAATGAGTTCGCCCGGAATACCCTTCTCGGCAAAGTACCGTTTGATGTACTCCTGCGTTCCGTCTGTTGAGCCTGTGTCAACGATTACCCAGTAATCAATGTGGGGGTGGACGGAGTCCAAGCACTCGTGCAGAATCTTGGTTTCGTTCTTGACGATCATGGAAAGACATACTGTAGACATTCACGATTCTCCTGTGCAGTTATGTATGAGACTTGATCCACTCTTGAACTTTGATTTGCGGAACCCAACCAAAAAGAGTTTTTGCCTTGTTGGTGTTTGCAAGGGTGTGTCGTGCCTCGCCTTCGCGTGGTGGGATATGAGTTTTTTCTCCTCCAACCATATTAGCAATTTCATTAATAGAGTGATTTTCTCCTGAACCAATATTGAAAATCTCTCCCCACTTCCACGAGTTATACATGATGGTATTTGTCACCACATATTCGGGAGGAGTAAACTCAGCAGCAAGCAGATTTGCTCTAGCAACATCTTTTACATGGACAAAATCTCTGCGCTGTTCTCCATCACCAACAATGGTTATTGCTTCTCCTGCTGCTGCTTGCCGTAGAAAAATGCCCGTTACTGTCGCATACTGACCTTTCACTGGCTGACGCTCACCGTATACATTGAAGTATCTGAAAATGACCGTCTGTAGTCCGTACATATTGCTGTACATCTTGCATAGTTCTTCTCCACCAACCTTACTCACGGAATACGGATTGAGACAATCATTAGGCATTGTCTCGACAAGTGGTGGAATATTTTTCAGTCCATATGCAGATGAAGTGGAAGAATATACGACTCTGCGAACGCCCGCTTCTCGCGCACATTGCAAAACAGTCGCGGTTCCCAACATATTGGTTTCAACTGCCTTGATAGGATTTATGATGCACGGTTGAATTCTCGCTTCGGCAGCAAGATGAAAAACCGTGTCCACCCCATCGTAAAGACTACGAGTATTCTCGTAATCCTTAATATCCATTTTATGATTCTTGGCAGCAGGATTCCAGTAGAACTGCTCGTTGCATTCCGCAGATTCGTTGTCTATTACTACTACCTGATGACCATTCTCTATAAGATGATCCACCAAGTTAGAACCAATAAATCCCGCTCCACCTGTCACTAGTGCTTTCATGCTCAACCTTTCATGTATTGTGTATAAGATTCACTGATTGCTTTCTTGAGAGCCGTAGTAGAGTATGTATGCTGTCTAGGAACAAATACCACAGAGAGAGCAATATGTTTCCCTGTATAATCTTTTCCGCGATAGTCTTCTCCTAAAAAACGAACATCGTATTTTCCAGAAGACAAACACATTTCTAGTTCCTGTTCGGATTGATATATGATCACATCATCCACGAATTTCATAGACATCAATACTTCTCTCCGTTCTTCTACTGTGTGAACAGGACGCATCTTGTTGCGTTCAAGAGAAGGATCATCATGCAGAAGTACGGTTAGATGATCGCAGTGATTTTTGCAAAAATCCATCATCTTGCAATATCCAGGATGAATCAAATCAAACGCCCCTGCGAGTACTCCGCGTGTTCCACAAACTGAATTTCTCCAATCACTAGCATTGATTGCCTTATCATCAATCAACACATCAAATGACGGTTTGCCCTTTGTAATCAACCGATGGTATTTTAGCCCCCATGAGCGGAGTTGATCCACGGTCATATCATGCCAATCTATCCCGCTGCTCGCTCCTCTAGCAGTAAAAAGGATGATGGTATTTCCTTCATCGTAAAGGCGATTTACTTCGGCTACGGCTTTTGCCATTGGTATAGCAACGGAGTAATCCCCATTAGGAACAATGTGGCAAAGCGTTCCGTCTATGTCAAAGCAGTAGGTTTTCATATTACCGAGTGGAGGATTATTTCGTGCATACATTCAACGATTCCGTAGTCTTTGGAATCAACCCAAAAATCGTGAATTGCTCCGCTTGCATAAGACGATCTAATAGAGTTCCCGGATTCAAATCCGGTCAGCAGTGCGTAATGAATGCTGTTTTCCGAACAGTACTGGGCACAATTCACGATGTTTTTTGAATTGCCGGATGAACTGATTAGTATCACCAAAGAATCGAGATCTGAAAACTCTTTGACAAATTGAGAAAATGCATTCTCGTATCCGTAGTCATTTGCATAGCATGACATTCGCGCACCATCAGAAAAACAAATTGCTCTTTTACCCAATGCTTTGGTGTAGTCTTCTGCAATATGAGAAGCGATTGCATTGCTACCACCGTTTCCCAAAATGACGATGCTGCCTTTCCATTCGCGGATCGTCTTCTTGAAGTCATCCAACACCAGTGGATTCAGAGCAGTCAAAGCGGAAACCATGTTTTGAAGAAATGTCATACCAATCTCCTTACTCCATGAGGCGAAAGTCGAACCGGATAAAAGCGTTCGTCTAGGGCAGTTCCCTTTTCAAAGAAGCACAGGAAAAATCCACCGCTTCCTGCTCCGCAAAGTTTGTGGGAAACACAACCCTTCAAAGAACCCAACCACGCATCCATATCTGCTATGTGACCTGATGAAACTATTGCTTTGGATGTTCTCTTTTTTGCTTCCCAACCCTCGTTCATCAACTTCATAAAAGACGAGTAATCCGAACGAAGTATACACTGCTCCGCTTGCTCTACTATTGGATTGAAAACATCCCGATCAGGAACCTGTACTGTCTTGAGAATATCCGTAGAATTGCGAACCGTTCCGGTAAACAGCAAACACACATCATAGTGGTCAAACATATCAGTGGGAAGAAATGTGTACTTTGGCAACCCGTTACTGGTAAATTCTATTTTCTTGAACCCACCAACACAGCACCCAAAAACATCTTGTTGTCCCAACAGGAGATTTATTCGTTTTTCAATTTTGTGTGCCTGAATCCCGCATTCCAATGGAGAAATGGTCTTTCCGTTGAATTCGTGAATGGCAGCACTGATTGAACACGCATACGAAGACGAAACCGCCAATCCCGAACCGTGTGAAAACACATCACTTGTCATGTGTATTGAACACGGGCGACAATTGTATTCCGTAAAAAATTCTCGAACAAGTTCGTTTTGGATATCTCCTGCATGAGAGGTTTCTTCTCTCTTGGAGTAGTTTACGATGTACTTATTGTCTAGGTTATTTCTTCCTAGAGAATCACGATACACCGAAACATATGTGTACAGATTGGGCGTAAAAGAAATAACGGATCCACACCCGTACTTTTGCAAGTACGAATCAAGATCACTAGATCCGCCTAGCAAAGATAGTCGAACAGGAGAAGATACAGTTACATAATTCAAAAATCACCTCGGTTCAAATACTTATTGTATCAGCCTACTTGTGAAAA
>Ga0181348_1000038_pt1 | contig 38633 bp, 43 predicted proteins | sample Su13VDMM110DN_FD_130092 | JGI IMG/M metagenome (GOLD analysis project Ga0181348, IMG submission 130092) | Freshwater viral communities from Lake Michigan, USA - Su13.VD.MM110.D.N | ecosystem: Environmental > Aquatic > Freshwater > Lake | place: USA: Michigan | collected 2013-07-16
CCGGTGTTTCTTTTGGTCAATCTGCATATGCAGTAGAGTTTTACAACAACCAAATATATACTGCTGGGGCTTCTCTGAGCGGTACTATTTTTTATAATGATGGTACCAACTGGCAACAAGTAACACCCAACATGGCGGCTAATAGAATTCAAAATGCAAGATGTTTTAAGCTTTACAACGATCAACATGGCAATCTCATATATTGCGGTGCATTCTCTGGTTTTAATGGTGATTCGAAAAAAACTGGTGTAATGGGGTACAACGGCAGTACATTCTTTGCACTTGGCCCAGGATTATCAGGTTCTACACCGTTTGCAAGCACTGTTGTTTTGTCTGGTGATAATTATATTGTTGGAGGCATATTTAACGACCGCATTTCATACTGTAACTTACCAACTAATTCCAATTTTATAAGATTTTACAACGGAACACCAGGTGATAATGGTTTTACTTCCAGTCAATTTGTTTCAACAATTGCTCTATCTGGCAGTACTCTTGTTTTTGGTGGTCATTTTGATAATCTTAATTCTGTTGCAGTTGTTGTTGGTGCTGTTGATCATGCTGGTGACATTACAAATCTGGGCGGTTTAATCGATGACGATGTGTATAGTTTTAATGGTGTTCCAAGAATAATGCATGCAAATGTACCTGTTAACTACACACTTGATTCCACTATATCAGGCGATTTTACTACCATAGACTTACAGTCATTGCGTGACTCTCTAGATACAATTTCAGGTCTTTATGCATATGGCAGCTCACCTTATCAAGGCATTAGCGGCATTAACATAACCCCATAATAGCATTTTACACTTACCATAATAAAATAAATTGTGGATAGTATTTTCATACAAATTGCTGCATACCGTGATCCGCAACTAGTGCCAACGTTACGAGACTGCATTAAGAATGCAAAGTTTTCAGACAGATTAAGATTTTGCATATGCTGGCAACATGATGATAGAGATAGCTTGGAGGAATTTGCTGATGATAAACGGTTCACTATTTTAGATGTGCCTTATCAAAAGAGCAAAGGTGTTTGTTGGGCAAGAAGCACTATTCAGAATTATTATCGAGACGAAAAATATACGCTTCAACTAGATAGCCATCACCGATTTACTGAAAACTGGGACGATACATTAATAAAAATGATCAAACAATTGCAAAAGAAAGGACACAAAAAACCTCTTCTAACTGGGTACATTCCTAGTTTTGATCCCGACAATGATCCTGGCGCGCGTATTCATGTCCCATGGAAAATGAATTTTGATAGATTTATTCCTGAAGGAGCTGTATTTTTCCTACCCGCTTCAATTGATAATTACAAAGAATTAAAAGAACCTATCCCTGCTAGGTTTTATTCAGCACATTTCTGTTTTACATTAGGTCAATTTTGTAAAGAAGTACCACATGACCCTAATTATTATTTTCATGGAGAGGAAATTAGCATTGCAGTAAGGGCATTTACCCATGGGTACGATTTATTTCATCCACATAAAGCGATCATCTGGCATGAATATACCCGCAAGGGACGAACCAAGCATTGGGATGATGATAAAGATTGGGGCAAGCGCAATGAACAGTGTCATCTGCGTAATCGTAAACTGTTTGAAATGGATGGGGAGAAAAAAGATATTGATTTTGGACCGTACGGTTTTGGTGATAAAAGAACTCTCAAAGATTATGAAAAATACGCTGGCCTTAATTTTAAAAAGAGGGCTGTGCAACAGTATACAGTAGATAACAATCTAGCGCCAAACCCATACATATTTAAAAGTGAGAAAGAATGGGAAGCATCTTTCCTTCAAATTTTCAAGCATTGTATTGATGTGCGGTATGATCAAGTGCCTGAAAAAGATTATGATTTTTGGTGTGTAGCTTTTAAAGATAAAGAAGGTAAGGATGTATATCGCAAGGATGCAGATAAAGATGAAATCCAGCGCATGTTTAATGACCCGGACAAGTATTGCAAAGTTTGGCGAGAGTTTAATTGCGAGACTATGCCTGCAAGTTGGCTGGTGTGGCCTCATAGCATAAGCAAGGGCTGGGCAGATCCAATTACAGGCAAGATAGGCGACAGGGCTAGCTAACATATGATAGCGGTACAAATCGGTGCCAATAGAGGCAATGATGAATTTACATCATTAATAAAAAACGAGCATGTTGATACTCTTGTTTTAGTTGAACCATTAAGCGTTCACAATTCAAGCCTGAACGATTGTTACTCGAATATTCAAAATAAATTTATAGAAAATATTATTATTACAGATAAAGAAGATAGCGAGGAGGTTATTTATTTTCATAAGCTTGACGGGCTAGAATACGGTAATAATTATGAATTAGCAAGCCTTAATAAACAACATTCTTTAAATATAAGAAATTCTTACGAGGAAAAAGAGGTAATCGCGTTAAAGCTATCCAATTTGACAATCAATAATTTATTGGACAAATATAAACTACAAAATATTGATTTGCTATTTATAGATACTGAAGGGTATGATAGCAAAATAATTATGAGTATAGATTTCACTAAATTTAATATTAAAGAAATTTACTATGAAAATCTTCATATTAACGCTTATGAATTAAGAACATTCTTAAAAGAGAAAAATTATTCTGTAAATGAAGGTGTTTTAACATATGGGTGGAATGATAGAGCGGTCAAATGCTAACGCTAATAGATCACGGCAATTTTTATGACTGGTCCTGCTGGGGCGGCACACACAGATATTATAAGAACGAAAAAAAATATTACTGTGATCGTGATTCAGGTATTTTTTCCAATCTTACCAATATGATGTTTTGTATTGCTTTTTTAGAATTGGATAATAAACCGGTAATTGAACTTGAAACAATATTTGGTGAGTATATTTCTTCTGAGAATATATACAGTAAAATTTTTATAAAAAATTCTGATTTGTTATTAGATTTAAATTTAATTCAAAATAAGGAAGCTTTTCTACAAGCACATCCTTCTTACTGGGGAATAGGACAAAATCTAAAAGAAGTAAATTTTAAATTTTATAATAATATTATAAGAAAATTTTTTATGCCTAGTGATGAAACGCTTGAAATAAAAAATAATTTATTAACAAACAATAGTATAAATTTAGAAAAGAGTGTTTTTTTATGGTGCCGACTAACCGATAAGCGTAGAGAAACTGTAGTACCGCCAGTATCTAAGTATATAGAGATTATTGAAAAAAATTTCAAAGATTACGAAATTATAGTGCAGACAGATGATATTAGTGTTTTAAATGAAATTAAAACATATAATTATAATTTTAAATTTTTAAAAGAAATACCCATTGACAACTCTAACACTTTTGATGGCTGTTTCCACAGTAAAATGTGTAACGTTGATGAGGTAGATTTTTACAATAAATACAAAATGTCTAAGGTAGATTACATAAGGCATATGTATGCGGCAGCATTAATCGCTTCAGAAAGCAAATATTTCATATGTTACCCAGGTAATCCTGTAACTTATGTTCCAATGTTAAAAGGTGATACAGATAATACTTTTTTATTTAAAAATCAGGAGCTTTTCTAATGGATATACTTGTACAGCATAATTTTAATACCGGTCTTGGTGATGGGTTATTTGCTATGACAGAATATCTCACAAACATTAAGACTTTAAAAGAATATGGGTTTAGCGCTAAATTGCATTTTAATCTAAGTAGAAATTTATATTTTAAAGAAAAAACACCTCTAGATTACTTGAATAATAACGAATTTAAACTTTTTGATACTATAAGTACCGAGCATTGTGGTATTAATGAAGATACAATTAAAGACTATACATGTGTCTTTACACACGCAAATGCTAATCACGGTCAACACTACTGGGATTTGTTTGTGCATAATTCAGTTTTAGACAAATACCACTCATTCAATTATAAAATTAAACAATTTAATATTAAAGAAATGCTGGCTGGTGTGTTGCCTGATTTTTACCCAAAACTTTCTGAACATATTCTCAGTAAATTTAATGAATTCAAAGTTAAGAATAATTTAGATGATTATGATGCAATATATTTTAGAACGCAAGATTTGCAAGAAGAACTAGATTTTCTTGAAAAAAATAAACACAAATTAAAGGAAATACTTTTTGAAGATACTAGCAAAAAAATATTTTATTGCTCTAACAGTAAAGAATTTAAAAAATATATCAAAACACTATCGAGGCCCAACCTTTACAACTGGGAAATGCCTCTGGAAGAAGAATGGGGCGGAAATCATCTGTTGCATCAAACAATTGACCCTGAAAATCTCCATCAACGAACCATATATTCATTATTAGACATGTGGACTCTATGCTCAGCTAAAAAAATAAATTTCTTCACAACATGGGGTAGGTATTCAAATTTTTTAATTTATGCACCAATTAACCACAGTACAGTTGTATGGTATTAGAAATATCTTCCATTTGTGTAGCTGGTGATTGGTATGTTGGTGAAGTGTACAAGTACATCACTCAACGGTTCATTGAGAAGTACCCAACCATAACATTCCATGTTACAGATAATAAATCATTTGCAGCAAAATACGATATCAATAATGACATCTACAAAAATTCCATAGCCAATATTTACAACTTGCTAATATATAACCCCAAAAACAATAAACTATTTGTTAACAGTCTTAATGATTATGCCCCATATTGTTGTTTGATGGGTGGTGCAGGGGTAGAGAAGTTTGATTTGGTAGGATTTGGATGTGTTTCCAATCACACTCAACACGCTGTTGACAGTTTTAAATCATACAATCTGATACCATCTTTTTATATCGTAGAAAATATGAGTGATTTTGAGCGCATACAAAAATATAAAAATAAACCTAGAAAGTTTAACAGCGCGTATTTTTTAGGTTTAATATATGGCAGAAGAAAAGAATATTTCGATACATTTAAAGATAGTGATTTAGTAAAGATTTGTAACAAAGATGAATTCTGGAAGAATAGAGACGACTATTTTTGTGAGCTGTCTGATTATAAGATGTCTTTTAGCATGGATGGTGCTGCATTAATTTGTCACCGTGATATTGAATCAATAGGTTTGGGTAATATTTTAGTTAGAGAGTATCTGGATGTGAGAATGCATGATCCTTTATTACCCAATATACATTATATTGAAGCCGTTACAAAAAAAGAAAAAGAAACTATGCGAATACAAGACTGTAAAGAGTTAATAATAAATAGAATAAACGATTTTATTAGTAATGAAAAATTAGTCACAGATTATTTAAATGAATGCAGCAGTTGGTTTCAACGCAATTGCATTCCTGAAAACCAATTTAAAATCGTTGAAGATATAACCAACAGTCTAGAACTCCTTCGTTGATATATAGAAAAAGCAAATAATATATTATTATGTCGTACGATCATATAAAGAAATGGGACGACATTTTTTGTGCACAACATGTTATAAATCTAGTTAACCACATTTCGAGTTTGCTCTTAAAAAATAATATCAACCAAATAAACTATCTGGATATTGGTGCAAACGTGGGTAAAGTCTACGATTTATTATCAGAAAGAATACCAATTAACAAAGCATATCTTGTTGAAGCCAGTCCCCTACTTTTTAACTATATCAAACAAAAATATACAAATAATTCAAAAGTACAATTGTTTAATTTTGCCGCTTATAACGAAGAAACAAAAATTCAATTTGATCAATCTTCAATGCTTCATCAATTTGAAACAGATGGATCAAATTTAAATTTAGGTCTTTCTAAAATTCAACACACACCCCAATCTGTTAGTATTGATGCAAAGCGTGTCTCAACATTTTTAAATGAGCGTCAGCTTTTTAGTGAATTATCTTTTATAAAAATAGACACTGAAACAGTAGATTTCATGATACTTGAAGATTTGCTAAAAGTCATATCGTTATTTGACGTTAAACCACTTATTGAATTTGAAAAAAATCATTTCATACAAGGCTTGAGCGATGAACAAGCTCAGCATATACTTGATAAATTTGTAAACTATGGTTATAAACCATTGAATTTAGGTCAATGTTACGGCGACGGGCTGTTAATACCGGAAGGGTTTGTAGAGTAATATGAATAATTTAACGTTAGTTACAGGTATTTGGGATTTAAGGCGCGACCAAGCGGGTGAAGGTTTTAAGCGACCTTTTACTCATTATATTGTAAAGTTTACCGAACTCCTAAGGGCCGCTAAAGAATACAATATGGTTGTTTATATTGAAGAAAAGTATAAAGATTTGGTATTGAGTATAAGAGATCCACAAAATACACAAATTCGTATAAAAGAAGTTGATGAGTTCAAAACAAGCTTTCCTTTTTACGATAAAATTACAGAAATAAGAAATAAAGACAGTTGGCTAAATCAAGCTGGTTGGTTACGCGAAAGCACGCAAGCAACTATGGAACTTTATAACCCCATGGTTATGTCAAAGTTGTTCATGCTTCACGACGAAAAAATTAGAAATTCTTTTAATACAGATTATTTTTATTGGATTGATGGTGGGTTAACTAGCACTGTGCATCACGGTTATTTTTCAAAAGAAAAAATATTAGACAAAATACCAAAAATTACAGATAAATTTCTTTTTATAGCATTCCCTTATGCAGAAGGAGATGAGATACATGGGTTTACTAGAACAAAAATGAATGAGTTGGCACAAACAAAGAATGTAGAGTATGTTTGCCGTGGAGGGTTTTTTGGTGGTCATAAGAATAATATATCGGACATTAACGGTATATATTACTCTCTTTTAAGCAGTACCCTTAATGACGGATACATGGGCACAGAAGAAAGCATCTTTACCCTCATGACATATACTCACCCGCACTTGTTTGCAAAACATATGATAGATGGCAATGGCCTTGTTGGTAAATTTTTTGAAGATATTAAAAACACACCATTTACTGAAAATAAAATTACACTAAATAATTATTCTGGTGTCAACTTATATGTTCTATCATTTAACTCACCAGAGCAGTTTGAGAGATTAATTGAAAGCTATTTAAAGCAACCTGGGTTTGTGCGTGAAACAAAAAATATTTTAATAGATAATAGTACAGATCCCAACGTCAATGGTAGGTATGTAGAGCTTTGCGCAAAATATAATTTTGAGCATATCAAAAAAGATAACATCGGTATTTGTGGTGGGAGACAATTTGTTGCTGAGCATTTCAATTCTACTGATGCCAAATATTATATGTTTCTTGAAGATGATATGAATTTATGTGATGAAAATTTTAAGTTTTGTAAAAATGGTTTTTCGAGATATATTGAAAATCTATATTACAAGATTCAAAAAATTATGGATAAAGAAGAATATGATTTTCTTAAGCTCTCTTTTACTGAATTTTTTGGTGATAATATGACACAGTGGTCGTGGTATAACGTGCCACAGACTATAAGAGAACTATATTGGCCAGACAGCACTAAACTGCCTGTCGTGGGTCTAGACCCAAATGCTCCTAAAACAAGCTTTAAAAATATAGGTTGTGTAGATGGGTTAACTTATATTGATGGTGAAGTATATTATTGTAATTGGCCTCAGATTGTTTCTCGAGCTGGTAATAAGAGAATGTTCCTTAGCACTAAATGGGAACATCCTTTCGAACAAACATGGATGTCATATATGTATCAGTTGACTAAGAGAGATATGTTAAAAAGCGCGGTTTTGCTGGCGTCGCCTATAAATCATGAAAGATTTGCCTTTTATAAAAGCGAAGAGAGAAGAGAGAACTAATTAAATAATAATGTGAATACAGTTACGGTAAACATATCTTCCGTGCAAGACCCGGGTGATATTGTAATGTATAATCATTATTGGTTCTCTGATCCTCTTTCTGGCACAAATATTGCATACCCGGTTACTGCAAATGGTGATTTCTTTACATACAGTACCACACCTACAGTAACAGCAGATGATGGTGGTTTTTTTCCGTGGGGATATATTTTTGAAGATACATTTGAAACTATATATGCTGGCAAATATAAAGGCCTTACAACTTTAAATGTTAATGCATCTGGTTTATCAACAGCTTATTTTCCAATCTTGCGCATATATTATGACTTTGGCGATGGTGAAGTGTATAATAATTCCCGAAATGTATTAATTGATTATTCTAAGCTTGCTATTGACTCTTTTATTAATGGTTATGGTTATGGTGATCCCAAATTTGTAACAGTAGATCATACTTACCAACCAAGCGATACTACTTTCACTGTTACTTATACTGCGCATGTACAAGTGTTTAATGGTAGTTTGGTTGCCAACAACTTCTTCATTATAATAGACATAGTACAAGATTCTATATTTGATTTTGATGACATAAATCTACTCGATACAAAGTTTATATCATTATCTGATAAAACCATAATAAACGTGCTGGAAGCCTCTAATCCTGAATATATTCTAAATAATCTTTTAAAATATAGCAATACTTAGAAAGTATTAAAATTCATAAATATTTTAGATGGAAATCAGACCTTTAAATAAAACAACATTCCCGTCATTAAGATTGCAGTACAATCTTGATTCAACGCTAAATGTAAATAGCGATAATTTTGAAAATGAACAGAATCTTGATGTTCTGCTCAATAATTTTTTAAGTGATGCGCGCGACACATCTTCCAATAAATATAGCAATTTTTATTTAACTAATAGAGTTAATTTAAGTCAAAATATTGAGTTTAAAGAATTAGCAAACCCAGAAGTAGAAGTATTTACAACATGGTTGGCTTCTGACGCAGACAAACAATTAAATACAAAAACAGATTTTTGGACCATTGGAACTGATATTGAAGGTGCTACAACATTACAAGATGTTGCAGCTTCTGGTATTTTTATATCAATCGATAATACATATATTTTTGATATAGAGTTGTTAAATGAAAAGGTTTGTAGGGTGAGTCATACCTATAATAATTACACTAGATACCTCACAATAAACTATCTTAATGCGACAGGCAATAGTTTCTTTTGCTTAGATAATGGCCAAGATCCTTATGATTTAAATTCCACACAAACGTTTTGTTATTTGTATGATAGAAGAAATGATTTTATTGTTCTCTTTAAACTAATAAATGACATTGCATACATTGTTTATACATTAGAAACTACAAAAGATATTTCTCTTGCAAAACCATTAACATCTGACGATTTTGGTTTTACCAACGATCAAATTTATAGGTGCAGAACGCGTTTTGAATCTGCAAACAAGCCAATAGTTAATAGCATATGGGCACAGTATGAGAAAGCATTTAAAGACAACAACTTAACAATTGACGACAGACCTGCACCGTTAAATGTATTCTGCCCATCATACGCAAGTATTGATACTAACTTTCTTGTTAATACAGAATATTATAATCTTTCTAATAATACATTACCAATTAATATATTAACCCTTAAAAATACTAATACGCCAGAAAATTATCAATCCAAAAACAATCCTTTCGCAGTAAGAGAGCCTGAAATTCAGCAACGACAGTATAGAAAACTTTTTACTGGTACAAATCAAATTGGTGGGTATGATAACGTTAAACTAAGTTACGAAACATTCACAAGTCAACGCAAATTTGAACCCGATAAATTAACATATTTTCATGCACCGCAAGATTTATTTCCATATTTACAGCTCAACGTTAAAGATACTGGGTTAATTGAAAGTGGGTCTATTGCTGGTGATCATCCTTTAAAATCAGATAAAATTTTTAAAAAGAAAGCCGGTTATAAGTATACATCTCCTTTTGGTAATGCAAGTAATGAGCAAAACGGTTCATTTCTTTGCACTTGGCTATCCGGTGCTGATAACATAAGAATTAGGCCGGTTTGGTTGGATCGATATTATTTTCCTGACCAAACAACTTCCCTTGCTGCCATGACAGCTGCGGTTAATCCTTTTATTAATTATACTTCGGAAATACAGGGCATAAGAACTGAACTCCCGTTTTTAAAGCAAGTTGTAGTTGATATACCGAGCCGCTTAGCATTTGAACCTGGTGTACAATATGCATACCATCATATTGGTAAAAATACAGTAAATCAACTAATAGAAACTCTCGATAATGCATTATTTCAAAAAAATTTACCCACTTACACAAATACTACATACGATATTCTTACAGGCAATTTAATAGATCAAGAACAAGAAGAGTATATTTTTGATGGTAATCGCTATGGTCAAACAAGTCGTGTATCAAGTCCAGAAAACTTCAATCAATTCACAATAAACTTTTACATGTATGTAAATGATTGGCAGTCTAATTTTGGTAATCAAATTATTGGTAATTATGTGAATGATGGATTCGGTGTATACAATACAAACTATGTAACACCTTTTATTACTTTGCTTTCACCTTCCGCAATTAACGTCTTCAATACAGATGGTATATTAGCAGATAGAAAGTTGTTTGATTCTAACATTACTAATATCTTTAAGTATGACCAATGTGAAGATTATTTTGCTGTAAAAGCAGATAACATTGTTATTAGAGTTAATACAGATAATGTTTCGCTAAACAAGTATGCTTTTGGTAACATAGGCAACTCACGGTCCATATACACATTTAACGATAATTTAGCTTTTGTATTAACGGGCAGTCAATCCGACGCTTTTTATTGCATTAATACTGATACAGGCGGGTTATCCGGTTACAACCGAACACCTTATCTCTATGACGCAGCAAATATAATTGATTTTACAAATACAGGGTTTTTAAACATTCTTATGCACAAAAATCAAATTTACGTAATACAAGGGTATTCACCACAAATATTAAACAATGACATTTACTTTAGTTGGGGCAATTTCATATGGCAGTTTAATACAATAACTAAAGAGAGATACTCTGCATACAAATTCAACACACTTATTGACTTTAATGTCGATTTGGATGGCAATTTATGGGCTTTGCATGATAGTAATAAAATATCAAAGCTGGATACATCATCGGATAAGAATGTGTTGTTTACTAAGACATTAAACCTTTCAGGTACTTTTTCAAATATAGATTTGCTTTCCTACTTTCAAGGCAATATGTACAAAAAAGAAATGTTAGCTTATTCACGTTTAAGTGGTGCAGATCACAAATTAAGAATGGATAAAGTTGATTATGATGGCAATGTTGTCATGACAACATTGCTCCCTAGCTATCTTTCTGCTTCAGTTACAGATATCAACGGCATTACTTCAAAAACAGACACAACGGGTGGCGATTACGCAAGATATTATGTAAGAGAACAATACCCTCAAAATAACCTATCTGCAAAAATTAGATTGAGAAATGTTTATGATTTCGGTAAGACAAGAAAAATTGATCTGAAGTTTAATCTATCAGCCGTCGATATTGGTTACCACCATGTGAGTGTGAGAGCTGATACTTTTAAGGGTATCATGTCACTGTATTTTGACGGTGAACTTGTAGGCAATGAATATTTTGAAGAAAATAACTTTATCTTTAACAATCTTTTAAAAGAACCTTTTCATGCTGGTGCTACACCTTCATTTAATAATAAATTACTTGCAACTAGATTAAGACAAAAAGATACATTCTTAGCAAATAATTTAAAACTAAAAAACATCTACCTATACAATAGACCCTTAGATTACCATGAAATTAGTTTGCATGTAAAGCAAGGGTTAGATTTTTACCCTATTTCCTTTGATGTTCCAAGCGGTCGTCGTAATATATTAGATGAAATTGAGTATATATTTAAAAACAAAATTCCAGGGTTTAAGACGGGCATCTTTGATCTTGAAATAAAAAACACAGGAATCACTGACCCTGCGTTAAAATCTACATTGGAAAAGCAAATCAAACAAACTCTTGCTGGTTGTATACCTTCATATACAAAATTAAGAGATATTATATGGAGCGATCCAAATGCAAGCTAAAGAAATAATTACACTCTACAACTACAATTATGACCGCTCACTTGGCGTGCCGCAGAGCTTGCCTTATAATCTCGATTCTATTCTTCTGCCTAATAATGAAATAGCATACTACACAACTATTAATGAAGTCTATGCTAAGTTACAAGCAAATTTAGTTTACTTGTATTCTCTTACTAAATTATCTGATAATAATATACCTGTAGATTATGCGAAAATAGCTTCAGGTACACCCACTGCTTTCTACCCTGCATCAGGCGCTTTTAGATGGATATCTACAGATTCAATCACATCTAATCAAAGCAAACCGCTCTCCACATATGGCTTGTCTCAACTTGACAAATTTAACGATGGTAAGTTTTACGAAAATAATGTTCTTGGTGATGGTTCTAATCTTGGATTTTTTGTTTCAAATAATTTTATATATGCTTTAACATCTAATTATTCTGAAGATACTATTGGTGTACTTCTTTCAGCTAATCGGGTTACTGAAAGTTCTCAGTTTACTTTTTCTAATCTTAATTCTATAGCTTTTGACGGTAATATTTTTATATATGTGGCAGATAGCGGTCTTGATTCTGTATACAAATATGATATTTCTAATTTAATTTTTGAAGACAATATAATTGGCAGGAAGATCCTCTATGTTGATAGCATGGGAGGCACTGGCACATATCAAGATAATAGCAAGTTCAACAATCCTTCACACATTAATATATACGGTAGCGATTTATACGTTGTAGATAAAAATAATTATTGTGTAAAAGTTTTTGATAGCAATCTGAACTGGAAAACAACATATAGAAGAAAAGCACTATTTCAGCAAAATAACATTACAGCTTTTAGAGTTAACCCAAATAATAATTTATTTTATTTTGGATTTGAAGACAAGTTTACTATTTTAACTTCAGAATTAACAATTCCTTTGCCACCTGAGATGCCTAAAATTTTGGAGGGGAACATACCGTACGATGCACAAAGAGCATCTACAACTACTAACATTGATGTGAACGATACTGTATTATACAGTCTTTCATCATTTTTGCTTTCTGGTGAGAATATTGTTGATTTCAGTTTTTCAAAAATAGATAAGAATATCTTTTACATCATAACAAATAAAAATATATATAAAAGATTTATAAGCAAACCAGATATACACATAGGTCAGTTTCAGCTTTCACGTGATAATCTTTTTATTGATAATTTTAAATTTAGTTATCTGGAAACATATGACGATAACACTGACAATCTTATTGTTTATGGTAACAGAAATAACGCAGGTATATTTTATTCTTTTCTTGAAGATTCCAATTACATAACAATTCTAACTAATAATGATTTGGACTTGTACACTATTCAAGAAATTGATATAAATCCTGAAGAATATTCACAGGATTGGGTATTTTCAAAAGCTAATCACAAGATCTTACTCAATATACTTGCAATGAGAGATAGAATAGTAAAGAGGTTTGCCGGCAAATATGATGAAGATGGAAATTTGTTGTTTTTTGGTACTTTATATTTACTTGATAATGAAATACAAAAAGAACAGTTTGATTTATCATTAAATTATTTTGTAGGAATCAATGAAATGTTTAGCAATTCTGTAATAAACAGAAGCATCAAGAAATTTTATAGTCTCCAAACACAAATGCTGAGTGTTCTAAGAGATGTAGCTACAAACGTGTATCCACCATTAACATCTATAAGGGTGGTATCATAAAATTTTTACGTTTAAAACGTAAAATTACTTATAAATACATATATGGCTGGAAATGCACGATTTCATAACAAGTACCATAGAGCTAATCACCATACAACACCTTCTGGCACAATACCTGATAGTGGATCAGATCCTATAGCATCACCACAATATCCATTTCAAGGTGATTTTGTTATTAATGGTGTGCTTTCAGCCAGTGGTGGGTTAAAGATGCAAGGTCTATCTGGTATTAATCATTCAGCCAATATTAATGCTTCAACCTTTACATGGAAAGACGGAATATTGGTAAGCGTGGTATAATAAAATGGCAGATTTAAGCATAGTCAAAATTAAGGTTCGTAGAGGCACAGACTCTGATAGAACCCGTGTAATTCTTGATGAAGGAGAGCTAGGATTTACAACTGATACACAACGTCTTTATGTGGGTGATGGCAACACTCTTGGTGGTGTTAATATTGCAAATAAATTTCTAGGCAGGGGACAAAGACAATCATTTGGTGCAGCTGTTATTGGTGATACAGTATACGATGTTCTGCAGAATAATCTTTTTGCTTTAACAGCTGTACCTGCTTCTCTTTCTGCAAGTTGGGCTAACTTAGGACCTTTAGTTGACAACACAACAGTTCAATATGATGTAAACTTTAAGCTTGGTATTATTGATCATGCTATTACCCGTCTGCAGCTTAATGCAGCAGATATTGTTTTTACCGGGTTGTCTGCAACAGGTGACAGTCAAATTACTTTAGATCTTGATCAAAACACTTTAAAATTTAATGCTAATAAAGTTTACGTTGATACAACAGTTATTTCTCTTACTTCATTAAAGTCAACAGCACAAGGACTAGATGTAAGTAATTTAAAATTTGATGGTCTCTATGTTGTGGGTGGAGCTTCTTCACTTGCTTCAGATGCTACATATGCATCATTGCCATCAAAATCATTGTTTATTCTTAATGACCCGTACCCATCAAATTTTTATTACCTAATGGTTAAGACACCTTAATATTAAATATTTTTATGGCAGTATTTGAAGTAACAGATAAGACAATTCTCAAGATCCTTGTAAGACGGGGGTTAGAAGAAGAACGTCAGAATGTTCGTCTAGACGAAGGTGAGCTTGGGTATACTATTGATTCAAAGCGTCTATTTGTTGGTGACGGCCTAGGTGGTGGTGGCAGTGTGGTTGGCAATTTATATCAAGGCGCATTCCCTGATGTGGATACAGTAATATCCACAGTTGCCGGCTTGCAACCAGGTGATACTTTTTATGATACTACAGAATCAACACTGTATGCTCTTGGTGAAGATGCTGCAACAAAATTTGACATTCACCCACGTTACGAACAGTTAGTTCTAGAAAAAACAACATCAGCGATCGGCAGGGTAAGAATATCAGAAAGTGTTTTTGGTAAAAGTGTTATTGGGATTACAAATTATCGCAAAGCATTTTTCTTTGATTACGATTTATATGAACCTTTTTATGGTACCAATAGAGTAGTAGAGTTAAACACAAACTACTGGGCTATAACTTCCAAATCTAATTTTAATCCTGCAAACAATGATGGAGTTTTTTATTTTGGTAACATTGGTAGTATCACGCCAGGCACTATAAAATCCGATTTAGATTATAGAATCAATATTAATACTGCCGGGCTCAATAAAGGGGCACTCATTGTTTATGGCACTGGTTCTGATGTGTTCACAATTGGCAGCGGTGGCGAAATTGGCAATGCCAATGGCATAACTAGTATTATTGGCCTTAGTGGTATTCAGTTTTTTCCTGGAACTGACAATAAAAACGATCCCTCAAAACTTGCCCTCTCCTTTAGCCCTTCAGGCACAGCATATTTTCAAAAAACAGGTGGTTCAGCATCACAACCAGCCTTCTTAGTGGATGGTTTTAGCAGATTTTCAAACAGTGTAATGGTTGATAACAACTTATTGGTAGTAGGCAATCTAACAGCATTGGGCGATTTCACAGTTCTTGATACATTTGTTACAACATCATCTGCTTTGTCTGTTATTAATTCATCACCCAACACTGCTTTTACTGTGAAACAAGAGGCTAATAATGCCAATTATAATACTGCGCAGTTTATTAATAGCAATTTGCCTGCAAATAGAGTGTTGATTGACCGCTATTCAAATGCTGTTTTTGGTCAAGGTTATGGCATGGTAGACAGAAACAGTGGTAGTACAAACACTGCTGCAATGTCCACAGTGCTTATTGCAGGTGGTCTGTTCTTGAGAGACATTTCTACTTCTAATAATAGTGGTCTCAATGTTAGTGTGCGTGGCAATTCACAACTGCAATCTGGATTTAATTTCATTGATGGTAGCGCCAGTGGTACTGTAATTTCAAAGGGTCGTGCTACACCAGTCGATTATCCAATTGGGTTAGCTTTGTATGTGGAAGGTGCAGCTGCGAACCAAAGTGCAGTCAAAATACTGGGCAATCCTGATTATGGTGCAAATTATCCCACATTGGTTGTTGCATCTGATCGATCAACTGGCAGTGCTGCCCATCCTCTGTTCAGTGGCAGGTACAATGGGTCTGGTGGTAATCCTTATGATGGCATACAAACATCAATGATTGCTTCTGACGGTAGCTTTATATTCAATGGCAATGGCACAGTGGGAGGCAAGTTGGATGTGACTCTTGACATCACTGCATTCTATAGCTCTGATGAAAGACTCAAAGACAATGTGCAAGTGCTGGAATCATCTTTGGAGAAAATTGAAAAAATACGTGGTGTAAGCTTTGATTGGGCAGCAGATGCACCACATGCAGGTCATGATGTGGGTGTCATTGCACAAGAAATTGAAAAAGTATTACCGGAGGTTGTAGTGACTCGTGAAAATGGCATGAAAGCTGTTAGATACGAAAAGTTAGTGCCTCTACTCATTGAAGGCATTAAGGAGTTGCATAAATTAATTAAATGCCAGCAATAACTACATCTCCTTCATCTCAACTATCAATGTCTAGCATACAACAATTTCTAGCAAATGCAGGTGGTCCTGCACCTGGTGCTACAAATATATCTTTATCTGGCTTGGAAGTTAACTACATGGGTAACAATGTTAGTGGTACCGGTGCTATTGTAACCACTGCCAAGGTTTGCATGTGGCGCCAACAAGATACTTTTAATCGTGGTCCGGATCCAGGCCCAGGACATCAGACTGACCCCACTGCATATACACCTAGCAGTCCAAATAAACCGTGGGATTATTTTGGTGGCACAGGAGTGCCCTGGAGACCAACAAGAATTTCAGAATTTCAACAAGCATATTACACCCCACCTGCTTGCGTTGGTTATGGTGTTGCAACAGGCGCAAGAAATTCCACTGGTATAATACGGTTTGATTTCTCTGGTGGTTCACGGTCTTCAAATATACCCAACCCCTCCACTCGCACATATTACTTGTATGTATTTGCAGGCTTAGGTATATCTCCTCTACCCGGGTGGGTTTCAACTGCTGATACAAGATATGATTTTGCCTGCGACTCAAGCGCAAATGTACAAGCATATGTTGTTGACGATTTGTTCTGCGGTGGCCAAATGACTGGCAATGAAATTAGAAACACTGGAACTCCTCAATACCCTTAATATTGATTTTCATATTCATAGCTATAAAATATAGTAATGAATACTGAATTAGATAAGCATTTAAATGCATCCTTATTATTAATTAAAGATGAATCACAAGGCTCTGCATTTATTCTTGCCACCCGCAATAAAAAAATTGCAGAATTTTTAAATGTTCCATATGATGAAAAAAAATTAAATTCATTTGATGAGCATCAAAAAACAAATTATAGCCAGTTTTATAATGTTATAACAAATAAAATTGAAAGTGCGGATCCCAAATTAATCACATTTCGTTATCATATTGGAATTCCAATGTCATTTTCACCATCGTTCTTAGTCTCAGAATCTATGGATGCAGCTGATAAAAATACTGCATTTGAAATCTATTTTGAAAACATAAAACCGCTTTTTCAAAAAATTAAAGAATTTAAAGAACTTGGCATTGATGATTTTGGTCAAATACCATCTCTAAATCATGCTGTTTTTAATTTAAATAAGAAACTCGCTGATCTTAATATTATTATTCCGGAAAATAATATTTTTGGATTCATATCTCTTATTGCAGCTAGCAATACACTGACACAAGCTTTTATACGCAACTATGAAACTCTTGACTATTTGCCCAGTGTGGAGCATGTGTTTAAAGATCAAAATTTTTCGTTGGAAGTTACTACTTTTTCAGAATTCTGCGATAAAATTAATGACCCTGCTTTTATTAAAAAAATTAAAGACGTGCATATTTCTTTTTTAAACAAATGTCGTAATGAATACCTTTCAAAGATTGAAAATGATCTCAACAATATACAGCAGATTGTTGATAGCACTGAACTTAATGACACAATTAATATAACAGATCTTAAATCACAGCTTTTGCTACAATTGCAACAACTTACAGAGCTTAATATTGAAGAAGATTTGCAAAATATTGATTCGCCTTATATTGTATACAAGTACTGGCCTTTTAATACTCTACCACCTGAAGAGCTTGGATTAAGTTTACCCGCATTCAGTAAAAAGGATATTACCCTTGTGAAAACGTTGCTTAAATCTACAGATATTGACCATGTAACCAACATTCTTGTGAATCCTTCTTTTTATCTTGACGATCTTAAGAAAATAAGAGAGGGTCAAATCATAACATACAGAGATAATTTTGTAAAAGAGATTGAACAAGACATTGCAAATACTACAGATGAAGATGAAGCAGCGGATTTGAGAGATATTATTGCGTTGCTCCACGATGATAATACGCTTTATAAAGAAGAGCTTAATACTAAAAATAATATTTACGATCTATTAGAATACTGGCCGACTATGCTTTATCCTGCACCAGATTTTGTTTATAGTTATGACAAATAAGCATGCATACAGACATTCAATTAGTATCCACCCTCAATAAAAAATACCTTCCTGGTGCTCGTGCTTTCTTAAGAAGTTTGACTAAACACAATAAAATTAATTGCCTTTATAATTTTTTTATTTTTGATGAAATCAGCAATTCAGATAAAGAGTCTCTTGAATTTATTTATCCTCACATAAATTTTATTGAAATTAATAAACAAGATTACTCGTATTATAATACTAATGATGTTTTTCGAAACTGGGGCTTTAATTGTTTTAATAGATTTGAAATTTTTACACTTAATTGTAAAAAATTAATTTTTTTTGATCTTGATATGATTGTATTGGGTTCATTAGATGAGCTCTTTACTAGCGATGTGCGTTTTGGTTCTGTGGAAATAGAATCTTTTGGTAGATTGGATCACCCAACAAAAAGAATGTTTGATGGCGGATTAATGATAATTTCAGAAGAATTTTTAACAAATAAAACGAAAGATAGATTAATTGAAATATCTAAATTTAAAAAATGGTCTAGCGATGAACCAGTTTTAAATTTATATTTTGAAGATAGTGTTACGTTTTTACCTAAAAAATACAACATATTGAGCTATGAATACGGCAAACACAAAAACAATTGCAGTATTTTACAATATGTAGGGTCTAAAAAACCTTGGTTTGGTGATACTATACAAGATATTTTTGATGAATATATTATTAAAAAATGCAAAGTAACAGAGCTCGCTAAAATGCAAAGGATATTTAATAGCTATGCAAATTAATGCATTTTTTTATGGAACCAAACTAAGCTTGATGGAAAAGCTTACTATTTATAGTTTTTTAAATAATAACTATAAATTTAAACTATTTAGCTATAACAAAAACTTTTGTGATATTCAAAATAATAATTTTGAATTAGTAAATGCAAATGAAATATTAGATCAAAAGCATTTCTTTACTTACAAGGGCAATGGTGACTGCCCCGCAAACAGTGTTGGTGGGTTTTCAGATATTTTTCGATTCAAAATCTTACAACAATTAGATGGTTGGTATGTAGATATGGATGTGACATGTTTAAAAAATTTCGAAAGTTTTAATGATAAATCAACTGTCTTTAGACCTAATGAACGGTACGGTGCTGTAGCAAACATAATAAAATGTAATAATAGAGAATTTATCAATGCTATATTAGAAGATTATTGTCAATACATCAACGAGCAAAATAATGAATGGGTTAAACCGCTCGATATTTTTTACAAGAAAATACAGCAACATGGTTTGTTAGAATGCATAGTAGATAAAAAATATTTTGGTAACGATTGCTCAAAACATGTTATAGATTATGTTGATAAAAATATCTACGAGCTTTCTTCTTTACCAGAATATGCTATACATTGGTGCAATACAGCATGCACAACAGCTAATTGGAATAAACGTTTGAAGGTTGACTGGAATACCCCCCGACCTGCTTCGCTTTATTATTGTTTGCTTAAAAAACACGATCTAATAAAATAATATATGCCAACAGCATTACAGTACATGGTAAAATTAAAAAACATTTACAAAGAGAATTACGTAAATGTTTTAAAAAAGCATTTTGGTTTTCTTCCGTTTGATATAATCAAAAAAAATTATAATAAATTTATTACTAAGGATGATTTTATTTCTGCCGATCACCCTATAATGATTACAACAACACCAGTAAAATGGTCTTGTGGTGTAATAGATTGTAAAGTTAATATTAATACGTACAATTTATATAAAATCAGCGACGGTTCTAAATTGTATGGACCACCAGTATGGTACCCAATACGCAGAAGAGAGACCCACCCATTTCTTATTGCAATTTGGAATACAGTAAGTTATAAAGGCTTGGCTACTGAAAAAATGTATAATAAAATTATTTTAAATTTAAATAAAATTTTTTATATTAAAAACTCTGAATTTGTTGTGTTAGATAAAAAATATCACCAGCATTTTGTTCATGCCATCTCTGCGTTTAATATTTATAATATATTATGATATCCATTGCTTGTGTATCGGATTTAAATTATATAACTTACGCACGAGCAATGTTTAATTCGTTCAAATACAAACACAAACAATTACAGTATCATTTGTTATATGTTGGTAATAATGACGAATATACAAACAAAACAATTAATTTATCTTATGACAATATACAACTTTCCAACAAAAAAGATATAATTAAAGATTTTAGTACAGAAGATAATGAGTATAAGCAGTTTTTTACTGGTAACGTTATGCTATCTGAAAAAAATTGTTACTGTAACAATTTGAGATTTAAGTTTGTCAACAATCTACTTAATTCCGGTATTAAAAATTTAATTTTTATAGATGCAGACATGCTATGCAACCGTAATATTGATTTCTTAAGACTAATTTCATACAAAAAAGATATTTGTTTGCAACCATACTTTGAAGACAAAAAATATTACAGAACCAATTTTTTTTATGTTAACAATACACCTGCAACTAAAGAATTTTTTAATGAGATTACTACCGGTATAGAAAAAGACTTCGGTATGTTTAAGTGGGGACACACAAAATATTTTACAGAATTAGTAAAGCAATCAAATTTAAGAGTACTGGACTTGCCTGAAAATTTTATTGATACCAATTACAGTAACAATAGTTATATTTGGTCTGGAGAAAGCTTTAGAAAAGAAAAAAGTCTCGTGAGCATATCCACTAAAAATTTTAATTACATAAACAAGTATGAGAGTTGCCTATGAACCGTGAATTAATAATGGAAGTAAGCCTATATGTGGGTTGTAGTGTTAATTGTAGTTATTGTCCACAGTTTAGTTTATTTAGATTATCAAAGAAACGTAAGATGAGTGTAGACGATTACAAAATTTTTCTCGATAAAATTCCCTCTACCACACATATAGGGTTTATAGGTATGAGTGAACCGCTACTTTATAAAGAGTTTGATAAGATTATAGAGTATACACTTCACAAAAAACATAAAATGATATGTTTTACAACTTTGCCTGAGAAAATACAAGCTAATGTTAATATATTTCTTGATGAAACCCTCTGGTATAGGAGATCAGTACACATTAAAGATGAGCATATGTCGTGCAAAATTATTACACGTCAGTATATTCATAATCTTGAAAAATACTTTGATCAAATTGATATAAATGACAAAGATAAACAAAACTCTATTACAATACTATCAGATAATATAAATTCACAAATTGAAAATTTGATATTAAAATATAATTTGCAAGATTATGTTTTTAGAACGCAACCTTTTCAACGCATAAGAGCTCCTATTACATATAAAGCACCTGTAATACCGCCAAAATTATTAGGTAAAATTTATTGCTCTCAAGGCCATGATAAAATACAGCATTTACTGCCTGATGGAGATGTTGTACTGTGCTGCATGGATGTTGAAAAGATGCATGTTCTTGGTAACCTCTTTAAAAACTCATACCAAGACCTATATAATTCAAAGGAATATAAGGAAATACAACAAGGCTATGAAGATGATAGAGTTAAAACTATATGTAGATCATGTATTTTTGCAAAAAACGTAATATGAAGATTTGTTTTTCATACAGTGTTGATGAGAACTACTATGCATACGTTAAAAATAGTATTAATTCGCTTATCAAAAATGCTCCAAACGTATATGCAAATATTGATCTTGTTAATTTCTACCAAACATATATTAATTTTGTCGACAGCAATAAGGTAAAATTCAATTACATTTTTCCTAAAGTACCGTCTAATAAAATTACTATTAAAAATAAAGGTTGCGAGGCATTAACAGAGAGAATAGTCAGTCTTACAGGTGCATATGCAAATCTACGTAAAGTTTACAACATTTATAGCCTACTATTAACTAATGAGTATGATTACGTAGTTAATATGGATGCGGATAATTTAATTCTCAAGAATGTAGAAGATTATATTTCTAGATTACCACAAGGTTTCGATATTCACATTAAATATAATGAAGGTAAACTGGAGGGTGACGAGCTAATAAGAAGAAAAGATAATTTTAAACATTTTAACGCTGTAGGGATTGAATTAATCGACAAACATTTCCGGGAAGGATGCATGGTAGTTTGCAATACTGAGAACGCACGTAAATTTTTTAAGCTAGTGGCAGAGAATATCTTATCAAAAATTGTATGGTACGGCGATTCATACTGGATAACATATGCTTATTCTTTAATGAAAGACGAAATTAAAATAAATTATCTTCCTGAGGATTTTGTAATTTACGATCTTAATGAAACCAACATTGATACTGCATATGTTTGTAGTGGTTATGGCATGAATAAACATAGTAGTTTATATAAACAGTTAATAGTTGATGAATAATTTTTTAAATTTATACAATAGCTATATTAAGTTATCTAACACGCATCAGTTTAAAAAAAATAATACTAAGTTTATAGGCATGTTTGGTAAAACATATGAAAACGGCAAAATAGTTGCAACAAAATTATACTTTAATATAGAAAAGCCTATTAACTGTGACTCCTTTCCATATCAAAACAAAATAAACTTATATAAAAAATACGAACCCTTTGTAGATTATACACGCACTTTTAGTAACTGCATTGCAGTTAAAAAAGATTTAACAAAAAATAATTTTACCGAATATTTTCATCTCAAATTCAACAACCAGTTCAAGTTTGACAGGCTTGACACTTTTCATGATATTATTCTAAATGACTACAAAAAAGGCATATCTGTAGAATTTGATAAAACAAAAGAAGACATAAAACGATATTATTATATAAGTGGAATTTCCGATATACAGACAATTTTTAATCAATTTAATATTAAAGAGAATGCATCTGCATTAAAATACATCGAGTTTACATACAACCCAACTAAGAGCATTTTTATATATAACAATACAGAAAAGGTTTTAACGGGCATAACACATAACTGCCCGAATAGTATTGTACTTGATGTGCATGCCATGGCTGACAACTATGGGCTTAAGCCATGTTTATTTGGAAAATACCATAGCATACCAAGATATACTGTATATTGGGATCTAAATTTTAACAATTTTAATTTGGGTAGCAACTTATTTAAATATATTACTGAGCAAAGTTGATATTATAAGTAGTTATTGTAGTATAAATTATGGAGTGTCCTGTCAATAGTCATAATGAATGGGATGTTTTGGAAGAAGTTATTGTGGGTAATGGATTTCCAGAGAAAATACCCATTGACGATATGTCTTTCCGTTTATTTTTTCACGATAATATATATGGCAAACCAACAACCTATTTTTCCGAACGTTGGGGCATGTGTTCTAAGATAATAGATGAGCATAATGAGGATTTAGAAAATTTTGTTAGTCTACTGCAACAGAATAACGTAGCAGTACGGAGACCGAAAAAACCTACCAGTATAAAGAAGATAAAAACCTTGGGTTGGAATAGTATAAATTACCCTGCGCTTAATGTGAGGGACTTAACCATGGTAGTTGGGAATACGATTATTGAAACTCCTGTTTCTGCGCGCTGGAGACAATTTGAAAATGATTATATGAAACATATATTTTTAGAATACTTTAATAAAGGTGCAAGATGGTTGAATGCACCGCGTCCTATCGCTACAGACAATTCATATGATTTGAATGAAGTATACAAAACAGAGGGAGCAGAAGCATTTTATTTTGATATTAAAGATAAGTTTAGTCACGAATTAGATTGTGGGTATGAAATAATGTTTGATGCAGCAAACTGTCAACGTCTAGGCGATAAAATCCTTTTTAATGCGCCTACTAAAAATGAAATGCTTGGAGTAAAGTGGTTGCAAGATATTTTAGGTGAAACATATACAATTTGGCCTTGCAACATAACAGACCATCATATAGATTCAGTATTTTTACCTCTACGCCCTGGGCTGGCATTAATCACACTTGATATTGTTGATAAGTTGCCGCGTGAATTGCAAAAATGGGATTTTATTCGTATACCTGCAGAGCTTGATTCTGATAAAAACATAAACTACACACCACTAGCATCTGAAAAAATTTATTGTAACGTACTTTCATTGAATCCAAATAAAATTATTTGTTTACCTGAGTATTATTCTTTACTATCAACCAAACTTAAGCCATATAACATTGAAGTTATTCCTTCACAAATACGTTATAGCCGGCTATTTGGTGGCGGGCATCACTGTCTCTCGTTAGATATAAGAAGGCAAAGTAAGTTGGAAAGCTATTTTTAATGAAATTATTAGTTTTAATATTTTCTTGCAAGAAAAATATAGACCGTTGTCTGGCAATACAACAGACATGGCTGCAAGATCTCAAGCAAAACCATATTGAGTATTTTTTTGTTTCTGCAGATAATCTAGAATTACAAGAACCTTCAATTAAACTAGAAAATTTTACTGAATGTTACGAACAATTGCCGCTTAAAACATTTCTCACACTCAAACAAATTTATAATTACAAGTTTACACATCTCGTTAAAACAGATGATGATGTTTTCTTGAATATAAGAAAGTTAATTGCAACACTTCCAAAAAATGTTGATTATTCAGGTAAATTTAATCTCAAAGGTGTTGATGCATCCATGATACACTATTATAAATGTAGTGGAGAATTTAGAACACCAAAAAAGAAAGCAGACCACGACTACGCAGAAGGAGGCATGTATATACTTAGTAAGAAAGCTGTTAAATATATTGTAAGTTGTAATCAAAAAATCTTTATTAATTCGCCTAAAACTTATAAAGGTGAAGATGTTGCAGTTGGTGAACTACTTAATAATGAAAAATTTACTAAATTAGATCTTACAGATAGCTTATCTGACAAACTTAATATGGATATCACAAGAAATGATGTTTCATATCACCCAGTGCATAAATCGTTGATGCATAAATTATATAAAGCTAAGACAACGAATGAAAGAATAGATATATTAGTTGCAAATACAGCAAAGAATGACTATAATAAACGGGATATATTTATTAGAAAATATGAGTAATAATGTTTTAGTACTGGCACCTCACGGGGATGACGAAGTTTTGGGCTGTGGCGGCAGCATTGCCAAGCATATTGAATCTGGTGATCATGTTACAGTTGCTTTTATTAAAGCTGCGTACGATGAGAGATCCACGGTACAGCTTCAAAATACGATAAGTGCGCAAAAAGTATTAAATTATGAGAGAATGATTATTATGAATTTAGATGAGAATATTATTCATAACAAACTTGAGTTTATAAAAGAGCTTGAAGTAATCGTGAATACGGTAAAACCTGATACAATTTATTCAACTTTTTACGGCGATTTGCATCAAGATCATCGTGCATTATTTGAAGCGCTCAATACAGCTGCGCGTGTGTGGGCAGACCATCTTGTTAATAAAATTCTACTTTGTGAAACAATATCTTCAACTGATCAAGGTATTATTCGCAATATTAATCCGTTTGTGCCCAATTATTACGTAACATTAAGCGATCGTCATATAGACAAAAAGATGGCTGCATTATCATGTTATGAGAGAGAAATAAAAAAAGAAGGTCACCCAAGATCAATAGAGCATGTTTTGAGTGTAGCAAAATCGCGAGGCCGTGAGATAAGAAACTCTTATGCTGAAGCATTTATGATTATGAGATTTATAGATTAAAATGAATACCTGCAGACATAATAATAGAAATTACATACTCAATACAGCTAATTACACAAAAGAAGAAGATTTTTTAAAAGAATTTATAACTAAAGGGTACGCATTCTTAGAAAATGTTGTTAGTATTAATTACGACTATAAAGAAAGACCCGAATATTCTAGAATAAAGCAAATGGATGTTATTGATAATTTTTTTCCTGATAACCCTGAATACTTTCAAATTTTTAATAACTTTAAAGAATCAAAAATATTTGACATACTTTCCAATAATTTAACAAGCTTGAGATTGTATAATTTTATGTGTTTTCGCTTATACAAAGGAAACGAATGCTCTTCATTGCACCGCGATGATGATTTTGCAATAACATATACCCTCAAAACACCATTTATAATTTGCTGGATGCCCCTAACCGATGTATCTATTGCTGCAGGTCCGCTAGCGATTGCAGGAAAAACTAAGACTGAATATACACAACATGATATTGAAGAGGGTAAAAAATATGTACAAAAATATTTAAAAAGTGACAACGCTATGGAGAATATTGATAGTATACGTAATGCTATGTTAAAAGAAGAAGATTATAAAATTTCTGTACATAGAGATTTTGATACATTAATTTCTCGTGAACTTAAAAAAGGCGATGTTGTTGTAATGAATCACGATGTCGTACATGGGTCACTACATAACAACAATTTAATTCGATCGTCTATTGATTTGAGATTGTTTTACAACTGCGACCTTAATAATAATTTACTCAAAAGAGTATCTTTGGATATATGAACAATAACATAGTTGTATTGGGTGGTGGCACTGCAGGCTGGTTGAGCGCTCTCTTTTTTAAAAAAGTATACTCTCAAGCAAAAATTACCATTGTCGAATCAGATGAAATAGGTATTATAGGTGTTGGTGAAAGCACAACACCGTATTTTATAGAAATGTTAGATTTTCTTGATATAAATGTTTTGGATATATTAAAAGCAAGTGATATTGCTTTTAAAACAGGTGTAAAATTTGATGGATGGGGTAAAAGCATATTTTACCACCCTTTTAATCTTAACGATGAACACTATAATCATGATATATCCCTCATTCAATACTATTTGAAAAATAAAGATACAAATGTGTTTAAAACATTAAACCCGTTAGTAACAATTACTGAACAAGGTAAGATTCAAAAAATTAAAAAAAACCTTCCACATAACGATTTTGCAGTTCATATTGATGCTTGCAAAACAAGCATTGCTCTAAAAAGTATTGCTCTCTCACGAGGCATTCAGCTTGTACAAGGTGTAGTTGGTAGTGTAGAGGTAAAAGATAATAACGTTGCTTCTTTAATCTTAAATAGTGGGTACAGAGTTTGTGGCGATTTCTTTGTAGATTGTTCAGGATTTAATAGAGTTCTTGCAAATAAGTTTAATATTAAATTTTTAAAATTTAACGATTTATTGACAAATACAGCTATACCCTGCCCTATTAAAAAGACTTTTTTCGAACCATATACAACCGCAAAAACCTTGAATTATGGCTGGACATGGAAGATACCTACACACTCTAGAACAGGTACCGGCTATGTTTTTTCTAGAGATTACACTGATATAGATAGTGCAAAAAAAGAATTTTATACATATTTGAAAACTGTTACAGATGAAGAAATTAACCTAAATAAAATTATCTTTTTTGAAACTGGGACTCTTGAAAAAATTCATTTTAATAATGTATTAGCAGTTGGATTAGCATCACATTTTCTTGAACCACTAGAAGGCACATCTCTTGCTATATCTGCGATTATATTATTTGAGTTTATTAAGCAAAGAGAAGACTTCAATACTAAAATACTACAAAAAATTTTACAGATAAAAGACTTTATTGTATTGCATTATTTAACTAAAAAAACACAGAGTAATTTTTGGTTGGATGCAAGCAAAAAAGCAAAAGAAAATAATTTAATTCAAAAACTCCTGTCTAGTAAAACATTAAATTTTGATCTGTTTAAAGACAATGATTATTATTTTAGCTTTTTAAATCATCTCAACTTTTTACAGAATCTCGATGCGGTTGATATTAACACAAGTGTATCAACAGAACGCTATAAGACTGATTTTAGCTATATTAAGCTTTTAAAGTCTAAGGCATGGCATTACAGTCATATTAAAAACGCTGTAGATTACAAAACATATTATGAACAGTTTCTATGAAAATATTAGAAAAAGTAGATCACAAATATAGTTTTGATAAACTTAAAAAAGTTATCGAAGAATTTAATCTCTGCCCTAATTGGCGCGCAATTTTAGATAAAAATAAGTCTATTAATCTAGAGTATAAAGTGTTGCTTTTTTATAAAAAAATCTTTCTCAAATTTAAAATTGATAAAACTAAAAATATTTTAGATATTGGGTCAGGGCTCTGTCACAATTATATGATCAGCAATATAATTGGGGCAAAGTGTACTTGCCTAGAAAAAATACCATGCACCACAGGCACAGATGAAAGCAATTTGTACGCATTATTTCATAAAATTTTAAATATAGAGTCACCACTTTATTATAACATCAATTCACCCAACGTTTCTCTCCCAGGGAAATTTGATTATATACTACTACTGAACCAGACTTTCGATGAAAAACAAAATGCTAATGGCGATATAACTGTGTGGAGCATCGAAGATTGGGAAACGTTTTTTAAAAATCTTAACGTCAATTTAAACCCTGGTGGTAAGATACTTATCAATTGGACGTTGCAGCAGTTGAATGATGTAAATGAGAATGACCCACTCTATACTTGCAAAAATGGAAAGATTATTAAGTACCAACACAATAAAAACTTTAAATTTTTCAAAAAACACTCAGAATTTAATGTGAGGTTTATATAATACATGGATATCGAATTTTTTGGATGGTTCTCTACATTATTTCTTTGGGGTGCTGCTCTACCCAAGCAAAGACATGTGTTGCATCTCTGTACAGCCATAGCAGCCTTGTCTCGTGCAATCTATATTACAACCTTGTATTTTGGTCCCACAGGCAATCTCGCAAGGCCATTGCTAATAAATTGGATAGCGCTATTTGTTATTCACCTATATCAGTATTTTGCATATAAAAATAAATAATAAATGGTAAGTTTGAGTGCAATTAGCGATTTCTTTGATCTGTCCAAACCATGCCCCTCTGAAATACAAAGATGTCGACAACTCAGAAACGATTACCGACTTGAACTTCGTAATATGAAGCAATGCACAAGCTGTGCAATGCGAGTGGTAAAAAATGTTTTTATTAATAAAATAAATAAATGCTCGAATTAACTAAAATAGAAAGATTTTTTGATATGAATCAGCCTTGCCCGGTGGATATACCTGATTGCGAACAACATAGAAAAGACTATACAAATAAATTAGAAGAAATGAAAAAACAAAATGGTTGCAGTCCTTGCAAGATGAGGGGAATCAGAAACCATTATCTTCAAATTATCACAGGAGCATATGGAACTAAGTAATTTAATCATAGGCTTTTTATCAACAAGCAGCCTGCTACTACTTTGGTTTTATTCTTCTTTAAAAATTACTTTAGCAGAAATCTTTTTTAATGAAAAAATAACAAACAATGAACAATTTGAAGACTTAATTATGATTCGTTTAAAAAATGAAAAACTATCTTATCTATCAAGCTGTTATATTTGCATGAGTTTTTGGACATCATTTATTGTAGGTTGTTTTTTGGCCATTTTTGGTAGCCCAGACTACACACCCATTATTACGTTCTTGACTTACCCGTGCTTGTGCTATATAATGAAGAAATATGTATTTGATAGATAGTAAGGTGTGCATCTTGGGAGATGGTTTTGTTGGTCAATCTTTAAAGAATGCACTCCATAAATGTCATAGTGTAGTTGTTCTTGGACCTCAAGAGACTCCTGTGCAGGAAGTTTTTGATATTTGCTTTGTTTGTGTTCCAACAAATAACACTGATGGTGTTACTGATTTATCAAATATAGAAGACGCTTTTCAGAAGATAAAAAGTAACCTGTATATTATAAAATCAACTGTGCCTATAGGTACCTGCAAACAATTAACCAATCGCTTCAAAGTAGACATAGTTTATTGTCCAGAATTTTTAAGCGAATCAACATATCACAATCCCACTAATTGCGCAGGTAATTTGCTTGAATGGCCTTTTTTTGTTCTTGGGGGCAGTGATAGGCCAGTTGATAATGCATATAATTTTTTATTAGAGATTTTTGGTCCCTGCAAGTCTTACTCTTTTACTACTTTTGAAACTGCAGAGCTCTTTAAGTATACAGTAAATTTATTCTGGACATTTAAATTATCTTTTTTCAATAGCATATTTGATGTATGCACTGATTTTAATGTGGATTACAAAAAACTAAGAGAATTGGTACTTCTGGACAAACGCATACACCCGCTTCATACCGCTATTTTTAAAAATAAGAGAGGATTTAGAGGAAAATGCTTGCCCAAAGATCTTGAATCTTTCATATCACAAATAAAAAACAAACAAAGCAAGGACCTATTTGCTATGATTCAGCAATACAATAACCTTTTAATTAAAAATTAACATTGCATTTCTATCTTTTGAATTTAATATAAAAATATGTTTAAGTACAAAGCAGTGATCAAAGACAATTATTTATCTAAAACTAGAAATAAGTATGTCCATGCAGCCAACAGTCTTGATGCACATAAATTTGCACTTTATACAGTTAACCTTGCAAAAGAAGACATTATTAAAATTTTAGATGAAGATGGTGGTACTGTTTATTCTGTTATCAAAGGTTTTATACACAAGCATTAACATATGAGCGACGTTGAAATAAATCTTGCTGATCTCAAAGCTGTGGTCGATATTATTAATTTGATGGCATCCCGTGGTGCTATCAGAGGTCAAGAACTATCAGTAATTGGCGGTGTCTATAATAAATATTCACACGTCATTGAAAAAATCAAAGAAAAGCAAGACAGTTCTAGGCCTGGAGTTGAATCAGATTCAACGAATTGATGACAAGAGTGTTGAAGTCAATTTTTCAATTACCCAAGATGTTGAAGAGCTCTTCAAAAATGTGTACAAGCTCCATAAGCTTACTGATAAGCAGTTTTGTAAGAAAATCGGTTCTATAATTGTTGAATATGTTGAAGAAAAATTGAATGAAAAGCATAGAGATAGAAGTTAAAGATTCATACAACGATAAACAAAATCTTATTGTCAAAATTGATGGCAAGGAAGTTGGTATATTGTATATTGACGAAGATCAGAAGTTTGATTTATTAAAAATTTTACGTAGAGGCAAGGATGAAGACACTGAATTAATTGAACCTCAAGAGCTGGACGACCTGGATGAAGACGGTGAAGAGTATTAAATAATAAGTGTTTAAGTATATAGTAGGCTTTTCATCGTTTCTTATAGCATCTATTGCCGCATATTTTTCAATAAAAGGCATATCTTTATTGTTCGCAGGTAGCTTTTGGCCTGTTGTTCTTATGGCCGGTTCTCTTGAAATTGGCAAGCTTGTTGCAACCAGTAGCTTATACCGGTATTATCACGAATTGAATAGCTTTATAAAAACATATCTATTCACTGCCATAGCTGTTTTAATGATTATTACAAGCTTGGGCATATTTGGATTTTTATCGGATGCATTTTATAGAAGTAAAATAAAGTCAGAAACCATGTTAGCCAAAGTAACTTTTGCTGAAGAAAAGAAAATTACATTGCAGCAAAAATTTGATTACAATAAAGAAAGAGTCAAAACATTGTCAAATATTAGAACATCACAAGAGGATAGGCTCTCTTCTACAACCAAACAAAATACAAGTACACAAAAAAGTGGTCTTTTCGGTACAGATCAATCAATTGATGCAAATGCTCTTAAGAGCAAAACTAAAATTCTCGAAAACGTAAGTGAAGAAATTAAAACTGCAAATTTGCAGATTGATGAGCTCAATAAAGAAAACGGCAGTATAATGAATGAGCTTGAATTGCTTAATTCACAACTGCTGGAGCTTAAGCAAAATGAAAGCAAAGAGTCAGATATCGGCACTTTCAAGTTTATTGCAAAATCATTTAATCTTGAGTTAGATGCAGCTGTAAAATACTTTATCATATCATTGGTATTTGTATTTGATCCATTAGCTGTAATTTTGTTGATAGTTTTTAATTCTTTGATAAAAAAAAAGTAATAGTTGATGAAGAAATAATTGTACCAGTACCTTCACATACTCCTACCACTACACCCACAGTTACACCTACCGTAACTTGTACACCTACAGTGACTCCTACAGTAACTGTAACTTTTACTCCCGATCCAACTACAACACCAACCCCCACCATTACATGTACACTACCTACTCCTACTAATTCTTCTGTACCTACTCAAGCAAATGTAATAAAAACCACTTCTGATAATAGACAACTAGGCACAATATATTGGAGCAAAATGGAATGGGATCTGCCAGCATTAACACCCACAATTCTAGCACATGAAAGCGAAAAAATAGAACAAAAAGAAATAAATAGTGAAAATTTTATACGTATAACTGACAACACACCATCTGCCTCCAATAGCAAAAACAAGCTGTCATATTTTAAAAAGATTGATTAAATATTATTATGATTGGAAACGATGCATTTACAAATGGCATTGCCATTTGCGAAGAGTTTTCTCGCCATACATATGGCGACAAAGAGAATCAATCTATGCTTGTTAATGTTTCACATGATTGGGTCAACAGCTTAATAAACAGAATGTCAAGAATTGGTTTCAAATTAATTACAAAGATAGAGATGGACATGACAACCACGGTCGTCTTTAGTTTGGTCAAGCTTAAGAAATCTGCTTGAATTATAGAATCTTATATTACCATTAGTAGGTGATAGAATTTAATAAAGAGCTTCATGCTTATACAAATGTACATACAGGCGTGAATTACTTCTCTGTAACAACTGTAATTAATTCTTTTAAAGAGCCTTTTGATGTTGATAAATTTTCCAAGCTTGTAGCTGCAAAAGAAGGTGTAACACAAGATGAGATCAAGAAGAGATGGAATACTGTAAAAACAACTGCGTGCGACTTTGGCACTGATTCGCATTCAAAGATTGAAGAGCATATAAAATCTGGTGGTGAAAAATTTAAAGATGATGAAATGGTTATTAAGTTTTTAGAAATATCTGATCTCAATATTAATAAAGTTAAAAGCGAGACACTTGTACATAATAACGAATACAGAATTGCTGGTACAGCAGATTTTATTGTTGATCAAGGCAAAACGTTTGATGTGTATGATCTCAAGACTAATAAGAATTTCAGACAATCCTCAAAATATAATAAAACATTACTTTCACCTTTAACTCATTTTAGTGATTGTGAATACAATGCATATTCACTTCAGATCTCTACTTATGCTTATCTTTACAGCACCATGACAGGAAAAAACGTTAACAGCTTGCGTCTATTCTGGTATGATAAGCAGAAAAACGTGTTTTCTCGCTATGATACACCATATCTATATACTGATGTTAAAAACATGTTAGAAGCTTTTAAAGCTAAAGGTTTTACAGTAAAGAAATAAATATTAATATGCCAAGCAGCAAACCAACACGTAAACCTACATCAAAGATTGTAGATTCAAGCAATAATAATAAAGAATTAGCAAAAAAAGCTATATATAGCGATAATATGAGCCATATCATTCATTACTGCAAGCTCCGTGGTATTAAACTAGAAGATTACCTAGGAACATCTGAAGTAGATGATAAGTAATTTAACTTAATTTATGGCAACAGAAGGCTCAGGTGGATTTGGAAGACAATTATACAAGTTTATTAGCATTAAACTGCCTTATACTTCATATAGCATTTTGGATAAGTTTGATGAGTTGAACCCAAAGTTTAAATTGTTCCACGACCAAGGCACGTCTAGACAAGAAGCTTTACAAAGACAGAGCATTTCTTCTTCTACAAGTTATGGTGATGAGCAAGTTGCCAATGTAATGCGCGAATCGCAATTCTATCAGTACATGTATGCAAACGTGCAAACTGATAAACCCAAACGCATGATGGATTACAGAATCATGGCAGCATTTTCAGAGGTTGCAGATGCATTGGATGAGATTTGTGATGAGTGTGTCAATAAAAATGATAAAGGTGAAATTGTTAAACTTACTTTTAATGTTTCGGAAGATTTTGAAGCCCCAGTAAAGGAAAGTCTTTCACGTGAATTTGATCGTTATATCAATTACTTTAATCTAGAAGCTAATGGGTGGGAATATTTTAGAAGAATGCTTGTTGAAGCTGAATTATATTTTGAGCACGTTATTCACAAACGATTTCCACAAGAAGGCGTCTTAGGTGTTGTATCTGTTCCTAGCGAATTAATTGACCCTATCTTTTCCAATGTGCAGAACATGCTTGTGAAGGGCTTCTTGCTCAGAAAGCCAATCATGGATCCACAAAATCCTCTTAAGATCAAAGACTATAAGATGATTCCAATGGATAAGAATCAAATAACATATATTAATTCTGGAATATGGAACGAGAACAAGACGCTGCGTCTGCCATTTATTGAGAATGCTCGCCGTGCTTATCGTCAGTTATCTTTGATTGAAGATTCAATTGTAATTTATAGATTGGTTAGAGCACCGGAGCGTTTGATCTTTAATGTGGATGTGGGCAACATGTCGCCCCCAAAAGCTGAAGCTTATCTACGCAAGCTCATGAGCAATTATTGGTCCAAGAGAACATTTGATATAGATCAAAACGCAACTGTGCAGAAGTTTAATCCACAATCCATGCTGGATAGTTTTTGGTTTGCAAAGCGTGCTGGTAGTGATGGGACAAATGTTACTGCTTTGCCTGGTGGTCAGAATCTTGGTGAATTAACTGACTTGATGTACTTTGTTAAGAAGCTCTACAAAGCTCTTAAAGTGCCAACCACAAGATTGAATCCAGAAGATCAATACCAAGGTGGTGAGAATATTCTTCGTGAAGAGCTAAAGTTTGCTAAATTTGTGGTAAGGTTGCAACAGAGATTTGCTTTAGGCTTGAAGAACGGTTTCATTACACATTTGAAGCTCAAGGAGTTGTGGGATAAACATAAGCTCAAAGAACATCATTTGGACCTCACTTTTAATCCGCCATCCAACTTTTATGAACTCAGAGAACAACAGAAACTTGAACTCAAAGCCAAGACATTTAATGATTTCTCTCAAAACGATAGTGTCTCTAAGACTTATGCACAAAAGCGTTACCTTGGATGGACTGAAAAAGAGATTATGGCTAATCGTGAATTCTTGCGCAAAGACAAAGAGTTTTCATGGGAACTTGCACAAATTGAAGCAGCAGGCCCAGCATGGCAAAAAGCTATTGCAGCAGGTGGTGAGCCAGCGGCTGCAGAAGGTGGTGCTGAAATCGGTGGTGGTGCACCACCTGCGTTTGGGCCTGGCACTGCAGCTGTGAGCGGTGGAGCAGAAGCAGCTCCTGAGGCTCCAGCAACTGGTGCAGAAGCAGGCGCAGCCGCAGCAACTCCTGAAGCTCCTGCAGCATAAATAATTAGATGGAATGCACAGCAGTCACACCAGTAACAGCGTTCGTTAGTACCAATCTTAACAGTAAAATCACTAGTTATAATAGATTGGGTGAACGAATTTCACGTGCACTTGGCGCTCCCCTGATTAATCTTGAAGTGCATCAAGATCAACTGTATGAGAACATATCTATTTCAGCAGAAATGTTTACTAAATTTGCTGGTTATACAGAAGAACTTCTTGTGTTTGATTCTGATTTGTATGTTGATAGGGCAGGATTAAGATTGGATCAACTTTATTCTATAACACCATTTTTTAATCGTGTAAATATTAACGCTAGTGTTGTCTTTATTGCAAACTCAGCTGTTCCTAGTAGTGTATTTTCTGCTTCTTCATCTTTAAGTGCCACTTATGCAAGTGGATTGTTTACCAATCAAATTCTCACTCAAACATTATACAGTGATATCACTGCATATAATCTTGTTTTGAGTTCATACTTCACACCATCTCAGCCAAGCACAACACAATATGTTAATAGTTTTGATTATGATATAATGGACTACCGCAAGGTCATAGATATTACAGATTTCGAAGAAGGATCAAACGAAGGAGTTAATACATTGTTTACAATTGAACAAACTTTGGCTCAGCAAACCTATTTTAGTTACGCCATGGGTAATTATGGGTTTGATCTCATCAGTTGGGTTGTGCTCAAAAATTGGCTTGATACTCGTGAAAAAGTTTTGGCACAAAGACGATACATTCAATTTGACGACCGCACACAAATGATGACCATGTTCCCCCCGCCCCGCACGCCTGGCAGTGGTTCCCGTTTTTATGGTGTAATTTCTTGCTACGTAGAAAGACCTCTGCGCGATATTATCAAAGAACCTTGGGTCTATCAATATGCTTTGGCATTGACTAAGATTAACATTGGTCAAGTCCGTGGTAAATATAATAACATGAATTTGCTAGGCGGTGGTGCGTTAAATTACAACGACATGTTGCAGCAAGGTTTAGCTGAAAAGAAAGAATTGGAAGAAAGGCTTTACACAGGTGCACCTGGGCTTGGAGATGTTGCTCCTCCACAATTCTTCTTAGGCTAACATGTTTGTTAAAAACGACAAATATAACCAAGGCATTTACAAGCCTATCAATCCACAAAAATACAAAGGCAAAGGGTATGCCATATATCGTTCTGGTTATGAATTAAAATTCTTCAAATGGTGTGATATTAATTCCAGAGTGCTTGAGTGGGGTAGCGAAAATTTTGTAATACCATATCTCAATCCATTGGATAGTAAGTATCATCGATATTTTGTTGATAACTATGTAAAGATCAAACTAGATAATAATATTACTGAAAAGTATCTAATTGAGATAAAGCCTTTCAAACAAACACTGAAACCAGTTAAAGGTAATAAGAAAAATACAACGTTTATATATGAAGCCAAAACATATGTACAGAATCGTGCCAAATGGGATGCTGCAAAAGCTTTCTGCGATAAAAAGGGTTTTAAGTTTTTAATCATTACAGAGAACGAGCTAAACATTAAATAATTTAGTGAAAGATCGGGCATTTAGCTTTGAAATCAAAGACTTAATGATTCAATTTGTTGCTGCATTCGACAATGTAATTATTAAGAGGTATAATTCTATTCGTGAAGAGCAAGATCAAATTCAGGTAAGATATGTTTACAGTCCCAAGCAACGCGTTCTATTTGATATTGTAAATAGATCTCAAAATTTGACACTGCCTGTTATTGCAGTATCCATTAATAGTGTGTCGCGCGATAACGACAGAGTCTTCAATAAGATAGCTGGCTTTTATACCAACAAAACTCAAACTGAATCAAACCGAGGATCAACATCTGCATACATGCGCACACCAGTGCCCGTTAACATATCTGTTAACATGTCTATCCTTGCAAAGTATCAAAGCGACATGGATCAAATTATTTCTAATTTTGTACCCTACAATGACCCTTACATCATTATAAGTTGGAAAGTACCTGAATCAGCTGGTCTTTCTATTCCACAAGAAATAAGAAGTGAAATATTATGGGACGGTAATTTGAACATGACCTACCCCACAGACATTAATGCATCTGACAAGTATCGTATTTCTGCTGATACTTCATTTACAATTAAAGGCTGGTTATTCAAAGATCTTTCTAAAAATGCAGTATCAAATATATTCTTTATTGATAACAATTTTAATTTGGATACTAGCTTTAGTTCACTCACATCATTTAATGCAGATACCAGATAAAGAAAATGATTCACGAGGATATACCTGTACCAAATTACACAGAAATACCACGGGATGTTCTCGTGGCATTATCTCTTCAGAGTTACAATTTATTACGAACTAACGGTGTGTACTTGTGTGGGTTCGACTATTCCTTATTAACTAATTATTTAAGTACAGGTTTTTTTGATGGTTATGAAAAAGTTGAAGATTTTAAAAATATAAGAAGTTTATCGAGTTATTTTCCTTCATTTTCTGCATATAAGCTTTCAACAAATGCATACAGAATAGCAAATGATAATATTATTAATGTAAAACTACCTCCTGTTGCGCCATCATATACAGATGTATCATTTAATATAATTGCTAAGAATACAGGCGGTTATAGCAACAGTGAGTTATACTACCCCGCTGTTTCCCTTACACCAACTGTGACACCAACAATTACTGTGACACCATCTGTAACACCAACAATTACTGTGACACCAACTGTTACACCTACCATCACTGTTACACCTACCATCACTGTAACACCAAACCCTACTGTGACACCAACAATTACTGTGACACCAACAGTTACACCTACCATTACTGTAACACCAACAATTACTGTGACACCAACACCTACTGTGACACCAACAATTACTGTAACACCAACAGTTAC
>Ga0181348_1000039_pt1 | contig 38617 bp, 46 predicted proteins | sample Su13VDMM110DN_FD_130092 | JGI IMG/M metagenome (GOLD analysis project Ga0181348, IMG submission 130092) | Freshwater viral communities from Lake Michigan, USA - Su13.VD.MM110.D.N | ecosystem: Environmental > Aquatic > Freshwater > Lake | place: USA: Michigan | collected 2013-07-16
CACAGGAGTTTCTATGCTGGCTGCAAACCAGGTGTAGTTGTCTTTGCCCGTGAGTTGTATCAGGCCACGCCCGCGATAGCGGAAACCATCACCTGACGCAGGGTCACCGTTGCCCATGCGCGACGCATAGACTATGTTGGCGATTTTCTCAGGTTGTTTTTGACAGGCCTGTGCTAGACTCCGGTCATGAAAGTACCGGGGAAATACCTTCATCAGCGACTCGGCTTTGTAATTTAAATTCTCGGACACAAATCTAAAGCCGCCTGACTCATGCGCACACTGCGCTATGAACGCAGCAATACGCTTTGGGGTCGTGATTTCGTAGTCGGGCAGTAGTTGTGTTAAGGCTTCGTGCCAGTGATCCGCATAAGGGATTCCGTGCACCATTTGTTTAAGTTGGTCTAATGTCAGTGACATTGCAGCTCCTTTTTATCTGGGTATTTACCAAAAAAGGAACTTAGACGGACTAGGCTAAGAATTCACACACGTCAGTAACAAATTTCTCAGCAGTGAGCTGATCATAATGATGGTGATCACGGGCCCAGTCCAGGCGCTGAATTTCCGGAATCCAGCAGCGACCCTGGAATCTTTGTGTCAATTGTTGATGCATACGATCACTGGCATCGGCAAATTCTGGAATGAATCCATGTATGATCACAGTGTGACCTTTGTTGCGCTCCACTAGATCTGCAGCAGCAAACAAGGTGTCATCGCTGATGCTGGGATCAAGCACAGCAGCACGATTAAAACGACCGCTGAGTTTACGTTCTTCATCGGAGATTGTTATAAATTTCTCCCAGAACGGATCGCTTTTTATTTCCTGTTGAATGGCTCGGGGTAGTGATTCAAACTGTTGAAAATGATCGCAGCGGGGCCATAATGGGTCACGAATGTTTTGATAGAATTTTTGCCAGCGTTGATCCAAGACCTGGGCATCATCCAATTGCTCGCTGCGGTGTGTGTAGCTCCATTGTATCACCATTGTGTCAGGTTGCACTGCGGCAATGATGTCACAGGCTCTGCGAGCCATCCAGGCATTGCTGCCGCCGTCCATGCTGATGTTGATGGTTCTGCGTTGCAGTCTTTGTTGTAGAATCCAGGGCCATGTGTGTTCCACAGGAGAGCCCAAGCCCACTGTGAAACTATCGCCCAGGCACCATACAGCCCCAGTTAAATCGTCGGGCCATTCCTGATCACGGAACCCGCGACTGTTGTAACGATATTCCACAGCATGGGGATAATTGCAATAATGATAGGGGTCCGCACAGTGCTCCAGACAGTCCATGCCTGACGTTGTCCAGACCTGATCAGCGCGATTGGGCAGCCATAAGTCCGGCAGCATCATTTTACTGAGTCAAAGATTTTCCGTTGTTCGCGGTACCATTCCGACCAAAGATCCACGCGAGTCTGACATTCATGATAAAGGCCATAGTTCTGTACCACTACATCCAGGGTTCGACTGAGTTCTGTGGTGCCCGCAGGCGTTTGCACTAGATCAGCACAGGGCTGTTGCAGTTCTTCAGGGACTGCAGGGAAAGTTCTTTTTACTGGTACTGTGGTGGTGCCGCAGCCTGCTAAAAACAATGTTAAAATTATCAATCGTTTCATTTTGCATCCTTGGTCAATGGCCCCACTTCCACTGTGGCTCGTCGCGGCGCAGCTGAATCATTTAATATCTTAATGGCTTCGTCAGGCACACGACAGTCGCGATCAATGATTTTTTCAACTTCTTTCACACGGTCACGATACACAACCACGTCCTGTTTGATCTTTTTCACACGATCAACATAGACCTTTTTGATCACTGTGTTGGTGTGAGCTGATTTTTTTTCGGATTCGGCAACCCGTGCTTCCATGTCACGCACACGCTCACGCCATTCCATTTCAATGGCATAGCCACCGCGGAAGTAAACGCCAGTGACCAGCAGTAAAATACCCAGTATCTGCAGGGGCAAACGATAGATATTGATCACTGGTATCATGCGTAAAAAGCTAGCCGCCACAGTGATCACAATGCCCAGGATCAGCACTGTGTTGCATACCAATAATATCAGTTGGTCAGGTAAAAATTGTAAAATCCAAAGCATTCGAGTCTCCAATTATTTTTTATTGTCGTTGGCCACAGTTTCAACTTTGGTGGACGCGGGCTGTTGCGTGAAATTCCATGACTGGAACCAATCCAGCGATTTCCAATAACGAGCAATGAGATTGTTGATCACAATCACAAACACTGCAATGGCTATGCAGGCCAAGCCAATCAATATTGATGCGGTGAAAAACATTGCTGCCGAAGTTACTTGTTCCATTTTTAAATTGTGCCTAGAGTTAAAGTACACCACTAAGTAGTGGTATGAATGTTGTTATACTTACTCCTGATCGCGTGGGGTCTACATTATTGCAGCGATTAATCACCATTTACATGCAGTTCCACCATTTTGATCAACCCGTGATCAATCTGCATGAATTGACCAATGGAGTAATGCGATATTATTCTCCAGTATTTAATCGTGAAATGCTGGGCAAAGACAGCACTGACCTCTGGGGATATCATCAGACTCTTGGAGAAATTCGCGATCTATTGAGCAGCGTTGATCATTACAAAACATCGCGTCTGGCACAGTATCACATCAAGAGCCGAGAAGACAGCATAGCCGATCAACTGCCGTTTTATCAATATCTCAATGACAATTTCTTTGTGATCTCAGCGCAGCGAGAGAATCTATTAGAGCATGCTTTAAGCTGGTGCATCTATGTTGTGAGCCGCAGTCTCAACTCGTACTCAGCTGCTGACAAATTCCATCATTTCGCAGCGGTGTACCAAAATCGTATCCAAGTCGAGCGTGCCAATCTCTGGAGATACCTGGACAACTATGTGGAATATCTTGACTGGGTTCGCCGCCATTTTCATGTCAACAGTTATTTTGTGTACGATCAACACATCGGCAATTTAGAAAAATATATTTTAGATTTGCCTATATTTGATTCACAGCCCCAAAAAATCACCTGGCAAGACACATTCAATATTGAGTTTGCTGACTGGAACCGCTGTCATTATCTGTGTTCAGATATGTCGGGCATCAGTGCGCAAATTGATCCCCGGCAATTGCAGATTGGATATCATGACCCTCGCGGCATTGAAAGCATTGAATTAGCTCCAGTTCCAAGTCTCACTGTGTCAGACGTGGTAAAAGGGCTGAGTCTGCCAGATCAAAAATTTCTCAGGGATAACGGCGTGCGCTACAAACGCAGCTCACAGCATTTAGAAGAATTGGTTGAAAATAAAATACTTGTCACCGGTGTGCCCATCAAACTGCAGACCATGATGGAAAAGCGATTGTTGGTACGGAACTTTGCAGAAACAGTGGAGTGGTATAATCAGTGGGTGGAACGTACCGGAGTAGGACAGCCCTACACCGAATCCGCGCTGCTGGAATCTGCTGCTAGGGAGATTCGGGAGTATCACGCAGTCGGTCTAGAACTCGATCAGCAAAAGTCCGACGCCCCTCACGAATCTCTGTATCTAACCAATGCTCCTGAACAGGGGTAATATACTTCAAATTGGGATTGATTTCTAACTGGTACAGGCAACGATCAAGATCCACAGGAAATCCAATTTGCCCGGCCGTGTTTCGTACATACACCGCACCCCAGGAAAACAAAGCTTCGTGATCAAGAAAATACACAGGATATTCACTGTCAATCAGCTGTGTGCGATAATATTCCTGGGCAGCATACAAAGTTATCTCGCCACCCACACGTTGTTGTTGTCTTGTGTTGATAGAGATATCACGTACCACAATCCCAATGCTGACCTTTATGCCAAATGATCTGGCACGATCTGCCACTTCTCTGATATGTGGCATTTGTCGCACACCATCATAAAAGAATGGCGCTGACACGTTGGCCAAGAAATAACAGGAATCCTCAAATACCTCTGCAGTTAATCTTTCAGGGTACACCCAATATTCAGCAAAGGGTTCTTGATCACTGGGCACCCAATATTGATCTTTTAGTTGTTCCCAGCCCCGGACGTCGGGATGCATGGAAAACACACGACTGAAAATATGATTGCCCGAGCCTTGTGGCCCTGTAATGATCAATAAATGCTTATCTTGTGTAGCGTTGCTGTCCAATGTAGGTCCTGATCTTTAGGGGATTGACTTCGTCTGTGGGTCCGGTGCCTGAGTCCGGGGCAAATACAAACAACACTACATCTTGATCAAATGGGCACTGAAAATTATGCAACACATTTCTTTGCATAAAGAATACTTCGCCCTGGCGTACCTCGAACAACTGTTGATTATCTAATTCAATTTGTCCATGCCCCCGTAATATCATACCAACTCTGTGACTGGGATGAGTGTGCAAGGTTTGATACATACCTGCAGGGAAATGAACATAATTGATCACAGGATCGCCCAGGCGGCCAGGATTCACAGCAGTGGTATTGGTGCCGCCATCAATGTAACTTAGATTGCCCATTCCCAATTGATCTTGCACATAGTAACGACTTTCCAGCAGATGCAGTCCGGGGTATTCTACCACTGCTGCAGTACCTGTGCCTGCCAGGATGGTAAAATCACCGTTGACAGCAAATGCCCCATTCACAGACTCAAACCGCACAGTGTCACTGACATAGCTGGCATTCTGCAGCATGACATAATATGTTCCTGCAGTGGCATCAAACGCACGACTTTCGCCGGCAGCCAATTTTGTTATTTTCAAAGGCCAACGGTCCTGCGTTGTAAAAGAATCTTTAACATTGATCATCATAATTTTATCACCTGTTGTATTTCGGCAGGAATAAATGGTGCTGTCATTCTTTCTGGATGCCAGACAATTCCTGCCATGTTTCCGTCAATCCATGCTTCACAGTTGTCCTCTGCGTCTGTGGCCAAACACTGTCCGGTACTGTGTAATTGCTGTATTGCTAAATTATGATGGCTGTTGACTTGAATCTCACGGCCAGCATAATGAACTGTGTGCGCAATATTACTGTGGCCTTCTACTGGGTTGACTTCGCCACCCAAGACATCTGTAAGCAAAAATGCTCCATGGCAAATGCCCATAATGGGCTTAAATGCCATCATCATTGAACTGGCTATCTTTAATTCTGTGGCGCGACGTGGGGTGGAATCGTCACCACCTGTTATTATAACACAGTCCAGCGTTTCTGTCAACTCTGCGAAATCTTGTTCTTGGGTATTGGGAATTAAAATGAGCTTATGACCGTCTAGAAACTTGTACCAAGCATGTTCTATTGAGTCATAAGCCCTGCCTTGATGCAGCAGGACTCGTTGTGTGAGTCCTATCCGCAATTTACCAACCGTAGGCTTCGGAGACTAATTGACGACCTTCAGGAGCAGCCACAGTGTTGCGGCAGCTGATGTCATACAGGTCACGACGCATTGCACCAACCAAGGCTTCAATACGTGCTTGCTCTGCTGGGTCAGCCATGAGCTGTTCCAGTTTCATTGCACCGATGTTTGAGTGAAAGCCTTCGTCACGAGCGATCTTGGCATAGGCTTTGGCCACAAACTCGTCTTCGATGCAGTCGGCCATTTGATTCCACACAGCTTCGGCACGACCTTCAGCAACCAATTGATACGCAGCCAGAGCAGCAGCATCGTTGCCAGCTTCGTACTTGTCCAACAGTGCAGCACCCTTGGCTGTGTTAGCAGCGGCTTCGCGATCAATGGCAGCTTTGACATCAACCGGTGAACCTTGGATGTGCTCAATAACTTCTTTGACAAGACGGAAGTGTACTGCTTCGTCGTGTGCTTGTTGTGTCAACAGTTGCAGTTCCACTGGATCTGCGTCAGCTGGCATTTCAGCAATGGCACGGCTGATTTCAACCATGTTCATGCGTTCGTTGACCATACGGCCAACAAAGTGATCAACCAGCTCTTGTTGGCTAGGCTTGGAATCAAAGTAGGCCTTTACATTGATTTGGCTGGCCTGAAACAATGCTGCGTTGTCTTTTTTAATTTTTTGTACAAATTCACGTGATGATAGCATTTTTTAGATCTCCTTATAAGAATTACTTAGCTAAGTGTAAAATTCCAAGAACTTTACTGAATTATTTATGCTATCCTAGATTTTTAATCAAGTCAAGATATTTTTGTGTGCCAGCAGTTCTTGCACCAGTGAGCTGCAGCGTTGCCCGTGGATAATGCCCGGCATTGGCTGTGCAGTGCGGTACATTGCGCCAGTCAAATGTTGTGACATCTCCGGCCCGCCATCCACGATATTGATAATTGCCAAATTCCCAGAACTGTCCGGGCTGCCAGTCTGTGAGTTGAATCATTATACGCATCACACGACTGGGATCTTCAGGACAAAATTTATCTAACTTGTCAATGTGTCGCGTCCATACCTGCCCAGGCCATTGTACATGCATGCGATTCATTTCATTGTCTAGAGCAAAATTCGCAGTGATGTCTCTGAGACTTCTGGGTAACTCCCAACCAATATCGCTGATCATCATTTCTGGGTCAGCACCTATTGTACGTAAATCATTTTGCTCGGCTGCCAGATCCTCACTGGGAATGGCTTGATCTTTTTCTTTGTACCCACGAGTGGCCCAGGTAGCTTGAGTGCTGGCTCTAATGATATCTCCAATATCGTCGCGCCAGGATTCTGGATCAATCCAACCCAGGCCCGTGACTGTGTCCCAGCGTGGATCCTGTCGTGTGCGATCAAAATGATAGCGACTGGTTGCTACTGTGCGTTGCCAGCTGGAGATCATATCACTGCAACCCTTATGTCATTATTTTGATAGTCCTGTGTCATTGCATCTTCCGACAATTTAATGCCCAGAATTGATGCCAATTTAACATTACTGCCAGGACGTTGATAATTATATCTTTGTTTTGACGCTCGTAAATCTCTGTTTTGATCTCGGATCATTCTAGACATGTGCCGCAGATTGTGATAGTAGGGCTGATAATTGGGATAGGTTATTCCAAATTCTCCGCAGCGTACCCACCAGCCCAGGCAAGCATCATTGTCACGATCAACTAAAACAATAGGACAGTCCGGCCACGTGGCTCGGAGCCAGTCAATGTGATGACAGAATATATGACTCTTTATGATACGTACACCTGTGCCCAAGAATGGTCGATCAAACTCTGCTTCACATTCCTCGCGGCTGTGTTGCTCTATGTGTAAAAACCAGTCCCCAAATTCCATGCCCGGATCCCAGTATGCGCCCAGATGCATCAGCTGCTGATCCCCAGTAGCGTCGTGATGGTAAGTACGTTCTTCAGAATAGTCTGTGTGGTCAACATCTGGACTCCAATAGATATTTTTTACAACACTGCTCCATTTTGAGCCTGGCGCACCGGCTACGAAGATATATTTCATGGTTCCCTTTGTTTTTACATAACTATGTATGAAAAACATTTTATTGTCAAGGAAAAAACAATGAACACTAAAATTTCTGCTTATATTTTGAAAAAACTTTGCCAAACATTTGATCTGCCCAGATATGATGCAATTCGCGACAAATTTTCCACAGCTACCAACCTAGATCATCTGCCCTGGACTCCAGTGCGTCGTCAGAAGTTTGTGCAAGAGCTGTCAGATGAATTTGACTTTGCTGTGGACATCACCGGCACTGTGGGTGCAGTAACAGATCGCACTGATCAACGCTATATGACTAGATTCTTTGGCGAAGTCTGGCGACCCAGAACCGAAGAGTACACCTACTCGGGCTGGAGCCTGGTTGACAAGATTAACTCTGCCAAACCGCAACGTGTGTTGGATTATGGCTGCGGCTACAATCAATTCAAAGGACGTATCTCCAATCTAATTGGAATTGATCCCTACAATAACTGTGCAGACTACATGGTGGATATATTAGAATTTGCTCGAGTACAATCAGAAAACTTTGATCATATCATAGCATTTGGCAGTTTGAATTTCAATTCACGTCGGGATATTGAGGAAAGATTTCAGTGCCTGGTATCTTTGTTGATGCCCGGTGGGCGTATGTATTTCAGGGTCAACCCAGGTATAGCGCACAGCAACGGACCCTGGGTAGATATATTTCCCTGGAGTTTTGAAATTGCCTATGAATTGGCCACGCAATCAGGCCTGGAAATGCCGGTGTTCAAGCGAGACTTCAACGACCGGCTGTACTTTGAATACATCAAGCCCGCGCTGTCTTGACAAGACCAGCTAGTTCTTGTATGCGTTCCAGCACCTGTTGCTGCGGGGTACTGTTGGTTTCTTGTTGATTCTGCTGCACAACCTGCTGCTGTCCGGGTACAACTTTTTCTTGTCCGGGTACAACTTTGCCCGGCACACTCTGTGTGTCACGAGCATCGGCAGGCAATGCCTGTGCTGTCTGCTGTCCTGGCACTGCTGTGGCAGGTGCAGTGGCCTGTGGTTTTGCTGTGTTGGCAGCTGGCATGGGTGTGGCAGTGGCAGCAGTGGTGGCATCACCGGCGGTGCTCACAGCATTGACACTGGTTCTTGCACCTCCGGCAGCGCCTGGAGTCATGGGCAACTGTGCGGGCTTGGCTGTGGGGCTTGGTGCCATTAATTCCAATAAATTCATTTTATATTCCTGCAGCGTTTTGCAATGCACGGATATTTCTATCGCGTTCGTAAATGGTCTTGGTGGGCAAACCTGCAGCCGCACGTACTTCATTTAGATCTTTTTCTTTTATTCGTCGATATTCAGCTGGAGTTAACGGAACAGTGCGATCAAATGCGTCACGACTAAATGGCGTGCTTTTACCGTCATAGTGCATGGTCCAATCTTCAAGATCATATTCTGTGAGTGTTTCTAGATCTTTCAATAATTCTTCAACGTGTGCGCCTGCTGAGCTGCGGCGACGTATTTCTGCATACACCAGATAACGATTGGGTTTTAATTCGCCAGGGCTTTTGTCTGCATCCAGCACAAAGTCATAGCCCTTTTCAAACCAGTTCATTAGGTCTTTGGCTGCTTGATCAGAACGCACAAAAAAGCTGACCACGATGACATCATCGTCATCGCCCATTTTGCTGGCAAATTCGTCGATGTGAATCCGGGGCTTCATCATGCCCTCGAGGTCTTTATATTGTAGACCCTCAAATAAAGGGCTGCGGTTGTTGTGCATTGGGTTGTGCCATTCCAGGTGATTGCAACTGTTGATTCTGTCCTTGATTTTGATACTGCTCTTGATCAAGATCCTGATCATACGCATCATCTAAATCTTCAAGTTCAATCTCTTCATCTTCAAGTTCAATAGAACCAGTGCGTATGTCACTCATCAAGCTCTTGGGCATGGTGATTTCCACCAGCCACACAGGCTTTTCAATTATCTTGGCCTTTTTGGTGCCGGCGACAAAATCACTGGGACTCTCAATTTTAATGGGAATCTTAATTTTGGTTTTCTTGTACACCACTTCGCAATCAAATGGCAGTAATCTGCGTCCGGCACGTGGATCGGGCATGAGCTTTTCAGGCCACATAAAAATACAAGTTACTTTGTATTTGCTGATGTCCGGGCCTTCTACTAGTTCACCCAGGGCCCAGTTGCGATACGCATAGATATCAAGCTCGTCCAACACTCGCTCAAAATCCAGAAGATTCAGCAGGCTACCTTCGCTCATGTAAATGTCGCGGATATTGGCAGCTACGTTCCAGTAGTCGGTGTGATCTTTAAAAATATCTTGATCTAGTGATTTGCTCATAGTGCTGTTATTTATACGGGAATTATTGCTGCGGTGAGTTTGAAGATTATTGGCGCCAGGTCTAATACTTAGCCTGGAGATTTCTGAGATTCATACTCAGTGATAGATATTTTTCCGACTCTAAATATCCATGTGAGGTAGCGCACAATGACCCAAGGAGAATTGACATTGAGTAGAGCACGCGGAGCGAAAGCCCAGAAACGCATCACCGCAGCACCGGTAGCAACTGAAAACACTATCAATTTTTATCCCAACGCAAGAACTCAACATCGCACAGTAGAACTCCGTCCCAAAACACTGGGACAGGAACGTCTGATACTGGATCTATTAGACGACAGTCAACATATTGTTGTGGCCACAGGCCCAGCTGGCACAGGTAAAACCTATCTGGCAATGTTGGCAGCAATTCGTGCCTTGAAAGCCGGGCACTGTGAACGTTTGATATTGACACGCCCGGCAGTGGGAGTGGAAGACGAACGTCATGGTTTTCTCCCTGGAGATATCAATCAAAAAATGGAACCTTGGACTCGCCCGCTGTTTGATGTCATGCGCGAGTATTATCACCAACGAGACATCACACGTATGTTAGACGATGGCATCATTGAAATATCGCCCCTGGCCTACATGCGCGGTAGAACTTTTAAAAATGCTTGGATTGTCGCAGATGAAATGCAAAACGCCACACCGGCTCAGATGAAAATGCTGCTGAGTCGCATTGGTGAAGAATCCAAGATCGTAGTCACGGGTGACGTGGAACAAGCGGATCGCAGAGCAAATCAAAACGGCCTTCTAGATCTCTGTGAGAGACTGAAAACCCAGAGGGTAAATGGCCTAAGTTTAATTGAAATGAGCCGACAGGATATCCAACGTCACCCAATTATTGAATCAGTGCTGGAGATGTACAGCGATATATAGTTGATGTTTACTAAATCTGCCATAGTACTGAGTGCCGGGCGTAGTGGGTCAATGTTGATTTTTCGAAATCTAGCAAAGGCCCACTACAACCTAGAAGAAAAATCCCAGATCCTTGGGGGGCAAGAGAATCTCGTAGAGTTAAACACTCACCGCCAGATATTTCACAGTCATATCAAATTTAAATCTCACCAATTTGATAATATATTACCAATATTCAGTGTTCGTAAGAATATTCATGAAACATTGATCAGCCATTATATTTCAAACACCAATTGTCAATGGCATCTACATTCTCATGAGACTGCTGAGAAGAGAGATAAAATAACAGTTGATTTTATTGTGTTGCAGACACTCATTGATCATCATCTGGCCTGGTATCAATGGTATCACCATCAACTGTCACCTGACAGTGTGGTGATTGTTTATGAACTATTAGTGGACTATTTAAATCCAGATACCTGTGCCTATCAGCAGATCTATCCTGACAAACATTTGCTTGTATCAAATTGGAATGAAACTGTTGATTACTTAGAAAAATCTGTGACTGCAGAGTTTCAACATCTACACAGAAGTTTTATTGAGTATGAGAGTCAATCAAGTCGGGGGATTTATCAGTGGGCATCGTATCAGAGGTAGCAGCACTGATTAATTCAAATTCGTACCCATTCTCCTGAGCCAGCTGTTGAAATGTACTTTGATAATGCTGCATGTAATACGTCACAATGCGTTCCCAGTCTCGCGGCATTGATTGTCCGTTGACCCAGGCCTTTTCCACACGCTGAGTTTTGAAGTCTAATATCACATTGGCACACTGTACATCGCGTGGACGAATACGTGTGGACACTTGTGTTTCCTCGTCAATGCGGCCGTCGGGCTTGGTGTAGTAGGTTATGATAAAATAGCGCATGGTTAGTCTCTTAGTTGTGCAAGTTCCACCATAGTGGCCGAAAGATTGATTTCATGGTCCGCCATGAAACTGCTGTTGACAATGCCTTGACGGATGATCACAATGGCTTGATCTTGTTTTTCTGGATCCTGTGACCACAGGTCTAGGTTGTCATACATCCAGCGAAACACATCTTCCATCTCTTCGGGTCGAGCCGATTGGCACAGCAAGGTACGTGCTTGTTTGATCTCTCCACGCTTGAACAAGTCAACCACGCCCAACTTCCACTCGCCAGCACTGCCAGATTCATCACCGCGTGGTGCCTGCAGTCGGCCATCTTGGGCATTCATCTGCAGCATATTCAGGCATTTGCGTAGATCCGGATATGTGGCCTTGACATAGGTGTCTAGTACTTCGAGTTCAAAATCGCAGTTTTCAATAACCAGTACATTAGCCACACGAGCGGTAAACTCCACAATATCTGTACGCTCGATGTGAAAGCCCTGACATCTACTGTGAAGAGCTGGGATAATTCTATTAGGGTAATTACAAGTAAGAATAAATCTAGCACTGGAGTGATACGTTTCCATAACACCGCGAAGCGCGGCCTGCCCATTGGGACTAATGTAGTCTGCTTCATCTAATAACACCACCTTAAATTTGCCAAAGGGCATTGTCTGCACAAAACCAGTGATCTTGTCACGGATTGTGTCCACGGAGTTTTCACGGCTGGCATTGATCTCCAGGATATCGTAAGCATCAATCTCCAGCTGATGAATTAGTATTTTGGCCAAAGTAGTTTTACCCACTCCTGGTGCACCGGAAAATAACAAATGCGGGATAGACCCTGCATCAATCCATGCCTGTACTTGTTGTCGCTGATCCGCGTCTCGAAAAACGTAATCTTCGACTTGGGTGGGTCTATACTTTTCTGTCCAAAGTTCTTTCATGTACTCTCTGCCTTAGTTCTGAAGTTGAGAAATTATGCTTTCTGCTATTATAATAGATTTCAATGTTTCTGTCAACACAAATTTTCTTGCCAGTAAATTCTTTTCCTGCATAATCTTCGCCAATCACACGCACATCAAATCGATAGGTTCGCAGAATATCTTCCACGTCCTGTTCAGTGGCGTAGGGAATAATTTCATCAATATACTTGCAGGCCTGCAATTGAACATATCGTTCAAACACTGTTTGAATGGGCCGATTCTTTTCCGGACGATCAAGAGTGGGATCAGTCTGCAACCCCACTATGAGATAGTCACAGCGTGTCTTGGCTTCGCGAAGCATGGCCACATGTCCGGCATGGAACAAATCAAAACAACTAAACGTAATTCCTGTTTTCATTCTGGTAACTCACCTTGTGTAAGATATTGGTGGAAACTGAGTCGGTTGGTGTCAGTTCCACGATTGTAGTCGGCCCAGTCTGCATCGCCAATACCAAACAGCACTGACTGGCTGGGCAACACACCCAGAGTCTGACAGAACTCCTGTTGCCGATGTGCATATTTGCTGTAGATGTAATCTGGCCCCACACGTTGCATGAGTTGTATGCCCAGGCCACAGGCAAATCGATTGACATAGGCAGTTTTTTGGTAAACGAAACCCGGATCGTCGTCATCTTCTCGGGTGAGTCGCATGCCAATTCGTGCATGTGCCACGGGAAAAGTTTTGCTGAGACTAAATGCAATCTGACGGATACACGGCGCTGACACATCAAAGTCCAGGTCTGCACAGATACCAAAGTACGCACAGTCCAGCAGCACTGGTATGTTCAACCGATTGCATTCAGCGATCACTGAGTTGTGATCAATATGCTGATTACCGGTGTCGGCAAATGGCAAACTTATCACCACAGCATCATCAGCTGCTAGAGGTTCGTCATCAATGAAGCACCAACCGCTGGACCAGAAGTTACGCCAGGTGAGCTGATGATACATGTACTCGCCACGAAAACATCTAAATCTACAGTGACGATTCTGCATATAGAACTTGTCAAACGCTTCGGTGGTGCCTTGCATCACAACACCATGTTTGAAATCCTCAAGTCCTGTCCAGCGATTGCAGCCTGCACTGGCAATCCAATCTTGATAGATGTCAACAAACTCACGATGAATGTTGTCATTGCCTAACCAAGTCACAGCATCAGTGGAAACTGATCGTATAAAATCCAATAACCATGGATCTTGCACAGGACCAGCTCCACCGTAAGGCTTGTTTTTGTGGTTGGGTATAGCGGGGCTAGGCAAGGACTGCCCCACTCATGGTATCATCGTATTGAGGTTCATCGCTGACCATGAGTATGTCTTCGGGATCAATTTTTCTAATAGTTTTTACGCCTTGGTCATCTTTGATCTCTAGACCGCGTGTCCAACGTCCATGAGCAACAAGAACATACTGCCCCACTTTGACATCTTGTTGCTCGGGCCCAACACGATATACCTGAGCCCAGCGAGGTCTGACTCCGGCACTTTTACCATTGTCACTGGGCAAGATAATTCCTGTGCTAGTGGTTCTACCATCAAATTCCATGTCAGCAACAATTACAGTATCTTTGATGGGACGTAGATTTGACACTTGCGCAGGATCATAAGCATGTCTGATCATTTAGCGGGCCTTTTTTGAGTGACAGGTGTGTTTTGGATTTTAGACGTCTGTCGATTATAGTGGCGACGAGCCTGTGCAGTTGCGGTGTCAATGGGGTTGTTAAAGCTATCAACCACATCACCACGAGCGTTGACGCCCATGTTCCCCACTGCTCTGACAGATTCATTTTTGAGTTGCAACGCACCAAGATCAACCACTCGACCCTGTGCAGTCCGGTATTTTTTAGCAGTCATTGTATTCTCCTAAGTTAAAAATTTATTTAACGTAAAAACTCTCGGGGGTCTAAATCATAATGCATGCTGTTGACCCGATGTACACCCAATAAAAACAACACATAACTGGCCACACTGGATCCACGACCTACTCCCCAGATCACGTGATTCTCACGCATGGTATCAACTAGATACTTTAGATAGCGCAACAAATCAAACATATTGCGCTCTTGGTACAGCAGCAATTCTTCTCCCACTCGTTGTAATTCCACATCTGTCCCACAGAGTTCCAGTATATGAGCAGCAATATCAACCTGCTGGTATTCCTCGGGCATACGCCATTGGCGCTGTGCTAATTCGTCATAGTCAGGAACAGATTGATCTGATCCATCAACAAAGGTATGAACCACAAGGTCTGGAACATTTTCCACTTGATGTACCATGGTTTCAATGTCAACAGTAGGATCAACAACAATTCGTCGCATCTCTGTGAGATCACGTCCCTGACGTATCAAGTCGCAAACATCATTTTCATCTAATACTATCTGTCCGTACTGATCAGTTTTCATCTTTGTTGAATTGAGCATACACCACTGTGGAAGAATCTGTAGAGGGTGTTTCTTTGACGCTGGCCCAGGACAGCCCTAGTTCACTCCAGTCATCGCCTCGCGTGAGCTTGACCACTTGTGAATCTGTGCTCAATAATTTTGTCAGCAACTTAGGATCGCATTGTGCAAGATTGGGCAAATGCCACCAGCCCTGCGCTTCAAACGGTCCCTGGAGTTCTAAATAACTGTGTTTGTATATGATGTTGTCACCGAGATCACTGGATAGTTCTAGTTCAGTGATGTGCAAATGGTCTTCGCATATGGCATTGAGTTTGCAGTACAGCATCATACCAATGATTTGATCCACTGGCTCTTCAGGCAATGTTGCCACGGTGCAATCTGCTGCCAAAAACTTACGTGCTTGCTTGAGATTATTGCTGTGGATAAACACAGTGCTGTCAAGACTTTCCTGGATAAAATATTTGATACGACTCAATCCAATGTTGTGATCTTCCCCATTGACAGAATTGGTTTGGAAATGAATTTGCACATCATAGTTGTTCATTGCAAACTGGTCATTGTAGTAGACACCGGCAGTGAGTGTGGTATTGTATTGTAATCGAACATTCATTTTACGTTGATCTTATCATTAAAATTAAAATCTGTACTGTTTTTAGCAGTATCCGCAAGTTTTTCGCGGTATTTGGATTGGTAGCTTTCTAAAGCCATAGACAATTGTTGTGCCATATGGCCATGATTCATACGGATTGACCAAGATAGCTTTTGAGTAATGTCCGAAATCTTTGTAGAGAGTTCGTCAATAGTCAATGAGTCTAAGTTGTTGATAAATGGATGTTCCATAAAATAAAAAGCCCTTGTGCTACTATAGCATCAAGGGCCCAGTGTTGTCAATGATTTTGATCAAGCAAACGATGCACTATTGTTGCCAATACAGTACCATTTTCCATTGATGTATTGCAAGGTTGCAGAGGCACCAAGACTGTTAAGGGTCAGTGTACCATTGCCCGATGTCTTCCAACCTGCGTTGGATACAGTCACCACCATGGCACCACCGTAAGTTTCCATGACCAAAGTTTTGATTTGTCCTTCGCTACCGCTGGCCAAAGTTGATGTTTCCGAAGTGACAGTGCTGAAACGGCTGTTGGTTTTGGTCAATGAAATTGGTGCAGCCGATGCAACATCTTCAGTGCTGGGCAGATAAATTGGGTCTCTGTTGCGATTTAAATCAAATATTGAAATAGCACTACCACCGTTTGAGCTTAGGAATTCAAATTCAAAAGTTCCCGAAGTTGCAAAAGTAATTGTGTTGGTTGAAGTATTTAGACCCTGAACGTTGGTCGTGCCCACAGTGACCGAGGCAGGCAATGTCAGCGTATTGGTACCAGGTGAATAGCTGCCCGGAATAGTAATCTGTATTCGCACTGTACCTGCTGCAGATGGTGGAAAATTGGTAAATGCCAGAGAGATAGCACCACCACTGGTCATGGTCTGATAATGTGCTATCTGATAGTTAATAGTAACTGTTCCAGAAGTAGTGCCATGATCATACTTGGTGGCTGAAAAATTTGTAATGATCGCAGATGAAAGTCCTGATCCGCCCATGTTGTTATCAAGTACACTGCCCGACAATGCGGCTTTTAATACAGCCTTGTTCTGCAAGTCAGTGACTTCGGCTCCTGCATATTGAAAATTTGTTTTGATGTTGGTGAAGTTATCACGAAAACCCTGCGAGTCATTGTCTTGCCCGGCCACTGGATAAGCGCCGTCAATGTTGTTTGGGTTAATTGCACTGGTCATAATTTGTCCTAAGTTATTCTAAGATATTCCGCTTGGGGAATACAAGGTATTTATCGTATGCATTTGTATTGGTGTAGATATCAACAGGGCTGCTAAATTCGCAACTACCAAAATCAAACACTGTGGCGATGCCACTGCCAATTTCTATGTCAAATGTGGCCCCAGACCCGGTGCCTACTAAATTTGTTCCGGGTACATTGTAGAATTTTTGATCTATTGCATTGAAACTAGCAGTACCAGTCAGTGTGTAATACACAATTGTCCCGTTGCCATCAACTTGCAGCACTATGACAGTCATATCGTTGACTCCGGTAGTACCGCCTAGACTAGCACCAGGCACTAAGATTTTGTCATTTGCTCTGTAATTGACCCCGCCATCAAATACCACAGTAGAACCATCATATGGTTGTGTGCGATAATGATAATTGAGATCAAATGTCGTTGATGCTGGTTCTGGCACAAAAGCGCCGCCAGTGCTGTCGTAGATTGGATCCCAATTCTTACTGAGCAATCTTCCAAGTTCGTAACGATCAACTTTAAAATCAACTAAGTTGAGTTGATCGCCATAGTATCGGTCAATGTTATAAAGAACTTGTTGCGATTTTCCGGGCTCCACATACGCAATCACCCAGGCAGGCACAAATCCCAATTGACGTCCATCGGCCTGTGGACTAGTCATCCACAATGGCAACACAGTATTATCTTGTCCAATTTGACTGATGACTTGATCTCGCATGTTGATCAGACTATTGGGGTATACCTCAGTGATTGCAGTGCTGCCATCCTCGCCGATGATTGGATAAGGCCATGTGACTTCTTTGCTGACACTTTGACCTTGATCGTTGACTAAGTTATCAATGACTTCACTGTAAATTACTTCATAGATGACATCGCCAGTAGAATCTGTGGCCTGAGCACTGGTGATTTTTCCTAACACCAGTTGTTTCCAATAGTGATTGAGATACAGTGCTCGAGCATAATCTTCAGCTAGGCTGGCAGTGAGTCCATAGATATGATTGTATACAACATTTTTAGCAATACCAAAGTTTGGATCGTTGGGTCTAAAAACAAAATCTGGTGGGAAAATAGCAGTGTTTTGCAAAAGAGAATCAACTAGGTCCCGATTATCTTGCGGTGGCATTGCCTGTATGTAGATATTCTGCAATGGTGCATTGAATTTACGATTTACTTTAATGGTAAACTCTTCGTTCTGACTCACCAAGAATTGACTCTGTGCCAATTCCATGTTGGCAGATAAAGCGGCTCCAAACCCTGGCCCAGTGTCAGTGACTGTGATCACAGCCTGACTTCTATAACCAAATCCCGGGGTCGCAACAGTCACACTGATGATTTTTCCATATTGTACTACAATGTCTCCGGCTTCGGCAGTGATAGACACAGTGCCTTGGGGAGTACTAAAAGTCACTGTGGGATCAACATAGCCAGTTCCACCATTCTGTATTTGAATGCTTTGTACTGAGTATATAACTTCCTGCACTGCCGCAGCATAGGCATTCACCGTGAATCGATAGGTGACATCAAATGTTGTGGGATTTTTAACTCCGCGAGTGTCGACATCAAATGTTGTGGCGCCGTTGTCAATGGAAAAAGTGTTGTAACTGACATTGCCAGCAATCTCGCCAGTGGGCAACAAAGATAATCCCTGTGGTAATTTGCTGTCGCTGCCTGGTAATAATCTATAGTTTAATATTGATCCTGAAGGGGTAACTGCTTCAATTTTTAACAGACTTGTACTGCCGTTGTTAATGGTTCCAAGATCACCGAGAGTCAACCATACTATGCGTTTATCTACTCCGGCAATTATGGTCAGTGTGTAAAAGTAATAATCACTGATCACAGTTGGATCAAAATACTGTGATACTCTAAGAGCCAAGGTATAGGTAATTTCACTTTGTCCAACCGCAGGAAGATATCCATATAACCATCCGGTGTTGGGATCTAAACTCAATCCTGCTGGTAAACTCCAATTATCCCCGGGTTCGTCACGAATTGTAATATTGTATTGCACCCTCTGTGCATCAAGATCAACACCTGTGAATCGATAAGCAAAAAAGTTATCATGTGTGACAGTGCCAATGCTTCCTTGTGGATTTGTAAGGAACGGAACTCGATTGTTGCTCTGATCTGCTGTGATAATTGTGTCGTCAGAAGTGATATAATCATTGTCTGCTGTCAGTGCGTCTCGGCTTTGCACAAAAATTTCAAATGTACGCAAATCACTGCTGACACCGTCGGTGATTTGCAGTGTGAATTGATAGTTTTTACTTACACTTTTTATTAGATAATCATACCCATAGATATCATCTGGAGTGAGATCATATCCTGGTGGTTGTTCAATTATAGCTGCAGGAATTAATACTCCGTAGATTTCTCCGTCGGGACTCAATTTTAGTCCTGGCGGTAGCTGCCCTCCTGCCAGTTGTATTAGAATATTTCCCACCGGATCAATATACGTGAGTTGAATAGGTACAATAGGATTACCATCATAATATGAACCAATTAAACCAGCCGGAGTAACCCATTTTGGCAGTGTTCTACCACTCACAGTCATTGTAAATGTGCGGTCAGCAATTTTATCTACAATCGTTACACCATTGACTGTGGTTTCAGTGTAAGCACGAATGGCAAACTTGGAGAACAAATCTTCTCTAAATCCAGTGGTGGCACTGACAGTTGGAACACCAGCAATTTGTCCGGTACGAATAACCTGTAGCCCTGATGGCAGGGCACCTGACAACAACTGATAATAAACTGTGCTGGTTGCAGTGGCCTGTATGGGTATCTGATAAAACACGCCCTGTGCAATAGTTCCAAGATCCCCGGCTGCTGTGACCCATGTCAGTGACAGTGGCGGAGGCGGTGGTGTAATCTGTAAAGTTCCGTAGAATGTGTTGCCCACAAAATAAGGATATACAGGAATACCTTGAAAATCTTCTGTGGCAAAATAAGCGTAGGTACCGTCAGGATATTCTGGAGTAACACAGAAACGTCCGTTGTGTCGATCTAATGTGCCACCGTTGTCACTGGAATAAACATAATCTTCGGTAAAAATTCCAATGGGCCATATGCCTTGTAATTGTTGATTAGGTGTAGCATTTATACGTTGGTCAATGACAATTCGATTGCCGGTTTTTCGCAGCACTTTGGCCTGTCCACCTCTGAATGTATCACTGACCAAGATCAATCCAGGCCAGGCATCGTCGGGATTTATCAACGTTATTATATTATTTTTGGTATAGTTACCCTTGACTCGTAACACCGGATCTACCGGGCGATTTGACTGTGTTCCCTGGACATACCCTGATCGCATTTTTATTGTGAGACTGGTGGCACTGTTGGGGTCTTGATATCCATAAGGCCCATATATAGGATATCCGTCAGCTGCCCAACCTATGATTTTGCTGTGACCATCTGCGTATTGGTACCCATCTAAAAACTCCGGAATAAATTTCCAGGCATCACCAGTGATAAACTCAGTGTCATTGTAGTGATATACTCCATTTTGAGTTGGGTACCCACCATACTGATCTTTGCCAAATATATTGGCAGTGACCGCGTTTACGTTCCAAAATGTGCCACGTTGTCCAGGCACCAGTTGCTCAGACTCAGGCCCAAACATCATAATACCTACTGCACTAAATCCAATGGGGCCACGAGGTGATCTGCGTTGGGATCTTGGCGCAGCAAGTTGTTGTCCACCACGAAGAGGCCACAACAGATTGATGATCTGCGGTAGTATTGAACTGGAATTGTCGCTGTTTGGGAAAGTGCCTACAAGGACGTCGCCGGGGAGATCTTGACTACGTAGTCTCCAACTCACACCGTCGGCTTGCACAGCAGATGAAACTTGCCCAACTATTCCATTGCCGACTATACTATCAGTTGGCTCGTAGGTCACAGTAAGCAATGCTGTTTCGGCCATGATTTACACACGCCCTACTACAACTTCAATTATACCCTTGTCGCCGTCAAACGATTCCACTGCTTTGCCAATTACGGCTCCAGTTTTTGGATTGTCCTCGGCACGAGCATAGCCGTCAAATGTAGAAACCATTAGATCTCCTTTTTCCACTGGGCCTCGCACTGCGCATGGTACCCTACCTAACAAAGCCACAGTAACTACATGCTCGCCTTGTAATCCATCATTCATGCTGAACGCAGGTTTGGTTGATATGACCCCGGCAACTCTAGGATCAGCATCAAGTTTTGATCGTGTGACTTCTTTGTCTCCGCCAAAAACAACAACAGTACCTGGGGGATAGTGTGCATCGGCAAGATAGCGTTCTGCAACGTCAGCATATTGTGCAGAAGTAGCTTTGGCAAATACTGTGTTGAAATATGTTGAGCTGTTACCAATGTTTCCAATACCATTGGCATTGTTGTTGAGTATATTTCCAAAATAACCAGTGCTGGCAATTAAATTGCTGGTATTGATATTGCTTGTGACATTGCCAGTGAGGGAAAGATTGCCGGTGATGCCAACTCCGGCAGTGCTAAACACTGCAACATTGCCGGTGCCGCCAACTCCAACTGTGATGTTGCCACCTGAACTCACAACAGTGACATTAGATGTGCCAAAATTAATATTGGCTACACTGGTGATAACACCGGATAAAAATGCACCATTTCCTAGAACATACGCTCCTTGTACATTGCCATTGGAAGTGATGTTGCCCGAGGATATTACTGCATTGGTGGATTTATCAAATGTGAATCCAGCAGTGGAGTTTGCCACCCCGGCGTCATTGAACACCACTGCAGTGTTGGGTCCTGCCACTGTGAGAGGACCACTGATATTACCAATAATATTGCCTAAGAAATATGGTGCTGTGATATTGCCAGTGGAAGTCAGTGCACCAACAAGATCAGATTGTGCCGATGATAACACCAATACATTTGCCACGCCATTGACACTTACAGCCACATTGCTGTTTGCATATACTTTGACATTGCTGTTGCCGTTTGAAATCAGTGTTGTATCAATGCCTGTCAGCAGTCGTCCATTGCCCAGGAAATAATTTCCAGATACGTTACCTGAGCTTGTAATATTACCAGTGGCAGAAATTAGTCCAGCTGTGATAATATTACCACCTGTTACGTTGGCAGTGGCGTTGACAGTGATACCAAAGAGATTGTTGTTGACAGCATCAACCATGATAGAGCTGTCGTCGGCAACCACAGTGCCTTTGAGATCACCTCTAAAGGTGGAAGTCACCAAAGTAAATGTGGGATTCATGTCCACTGCATAGGTAACGGTTCTGGTTGCGTTGTTACCGGTCATAATGATATTGTTGCTGACCGTAAATTCCACGGTGTCATTTGGAGATGTAGCAATAACTGCTGTTCCGTTGGCCAAAACTGTATTGAAAATGTTTGCAGGTGCAGCAGTGACACCAGTTAACTGTGAGCCGTTGCCAATAAAATATGGAGCAGCAATATTGCCCACAACGTTGGTATTACCAGCCACTGTCACTATGCCTGAGTTTGCAGAAAATCCTGTGACGCTTAATAAACTACCTGTGCCTGTAATATTACCATTGGTCACTGTAAATCCAGCAGCAGTGATTGAAGAACCGTTGGCAGCAATATTACCTGTGGCAGAAATGTTGGCTGCAGCAACATTGCCAGTGACATTTAATTGTGCATTGGTAATGTTACCAGTTACCAGCATATCACTGGTACGAATGTTGTTGACAATGTTGAGATTGCCACCCACTAAGTTGCCTGATGCAGTGACAGTCACAGCAGTGACCGCTCCTAGGCTTTGAATTGTACCATTGGCAACCAATGTACCGCCCACGGTGATGTTGCCCGCAGCAGTAGTTCCAGTAGCCGAACTATTTCCAACAATCTGTAATCCACTTGAAGTCAATGTGGCCACATTGGCTACATTGCTCACTGACATTAAGATACTGCCATTTGCCAGGGGAATTGAAATTCTTGAAGTACCGTTGGCAATACCAGTGATACCTCCGATTGCGTAAAGTTCGCTGAAATTGTCGTTGCTTTTGACAAATGCGGTCCGTAATGGATCGCCAGCCCCATCGTTGGGAGCTTCACCTACGTTGATAATCTGTTGGGCCATGTTTGTAATATCCTCATGGGTATTTACCTGATTCTGTGTGCTTGGTTTTCTAGTTTTACGGTCCGTTAGATTGGAATAAATACCCTAAAATCGGAGAATCTAATGGCCTATGTAGTAAAAAACACCCGCGGACAAACCATCGCAGTAGTGGATTCAGGTACCACTAACTCTACTGCCACAGACGTAACTCTCATAGGTCAAAACGTTGTTGAGTACGGACTGCCGCAAAATGAAAACTTTGTTTATATTCTAGAGAATTTTGCCAACACAACACCACCGTTGTTTCCGGTTCAAGGACAACTTTGGTTTGATGTCACCAACAATGTTATCAAATATCGTAATCTAGCAAATAGTTGGGTCGCTGTAGCCAGCGAATCCTATGTTCAAGCACAGAAAATCAGCCCGGCATTTACAGGCGTTCCCACAGCCCCTACCTCAGCCAACGGAACCAGCACCACTCAAATTGCAACAACGCAGTTTGTTGCTAATTCTCTTAATAACATTAATCTATCAGCGTATGCACAATTAGCGAGTGCAACCTTTACAGGCAATGTAGCCGGTCCAACTGCTGCCAATGGTACCAGTACCACACAACTGGCCACAACTACTTTTGTACAAAACACTTTTGCCAATGTTGATTTATCACCATATGCGCCCAAAGCCAATGCAGTACTCACTGGGAATCCAACTGCGCCTACCCTGGCAAATATCGTTGATACCAGTAACAGTATTGCTACAACAGGGTGGGTACAGGCAATGTACAACACCGTTGATTACTCAAAATATGCCACTAGAATTAGTGCAGTTTTGCTGGGAATTCCATCTGCCAATACTGCTGCCAATGGTACCAGTACCACACAACTGGCCACAACTGCTTTTGTACAAAACACTTTTAACAATGTTGATTTGTCACCATTTGCGCCAAAACTTGATGCGATACTCACTGGAACTCCCACCGCGCCCACTGCCATCTTTACTACCAGCACCAACCAGATTGCCACTACAAACTTCGTGCAGTTGCAAAAAACTTCGCCGGCGTTTACAGGTGTTCCCACTGCACCCACTGCAGCTTCTGGGACCAACACAACTCAAATAGCCACAACAGCATTTGTGTCCGCTGCCACTGCTGGCTTTGCAGCTTCACAGAGTGTTGACGAATTAGCGGGCAGTATAAAAATGTGGGGGTCGTCAACCCCGCCCAACAACTGGGCACTGTGTAATGGGCAGGCGGTGAGTAGAACAACCTATGCCACACTGTTCTCAAGAATTGGCACTACATATGGGGCAGGTAATGGATCCACAACATTTAACTTACCTAACTTCGTTGATCGATTTGCAGTGGGAGCAGGCAGCGCCTATGCTGCGGGATCAACTGGTGGATACACTGATGCTGCTGTGATTACTCATACCCACCCTGTATCAACTTCAATATCTATCAATGATCCTGGGCATAATCATAATGTTAGTTACTCGTCTCAAACTGCTGCTCCAACATCGTATGTCAATAGAACTGAGAGGGGCACAGCAAGCGCAGGTAGTCTTGGTTCTGGGCCAGGTAGTGATATTGGGTTGAGTCCTGCTACTACCGGAATCTCAGCAAGTGCGACTACTTCTATTTCAGCACCAGACGGATCAGTGTCAGGCACCGGACGTAATTTACCTCCGTATATTTCGGCCTACTGGATTATCAAAATCAGCGATGATGGATCAGGCGGTGGTACTCTACAAGCCGGAGCTGGCATAGACATCACCACAGCTGGATTATATTCAACTATTACCAATACCGGTGTCAAGAGTCTTGCTGCAGGATCAGGCATCAGCATCTCAGGCTCAGCAGGTAACTTAACAGTCACCAACACTGGTAGCTTGCCAACATTGACCGCAGGTGATGGTATCACTATTGCTCAAAATGGCACTACATTTGTTATCACAAACACTCGAGCAGCTATTCCTGTGGTAGCAGGCAACGGTACCACAGTGACCAACACACCAGGTGGTGCCATTGTCAATGCCAACGTTGCCTATTTACAAGGTGGTACCGGAATCACAGTCAGCAACAACGGTGGGACATGGACTATCAATGCGCCGGGATCAGGATCAGCAAGCCTGGGCTCATCAGGATGGCAAGAATTCCCATCAGGATTAATTATGCAGTGGGGCACTGATACAGCCACTGGCTACCTCCATACAGTGACTTTTCCAAGAGCATTTCCTAATGCCGCTTTTAGTGTCACTGTGTCAGGCGTTGCCAACGGTACGTTTTTTATTCCTTTTGATCTGAATCTAACAACAACTGGATACCAGCAGGGTTTTCGCAATAACACCGGCGGCGGCGGAGCTGCTTCTGCCTGGACGGGCCACTATATAGCATGTGGATATTAAATTGGAGTATTAAATGGCGTATATTATTAATGATTCACGTGGACAAGTAGTTGCTATCATCCCTGATGGTACTATTGATGACACAAGCACCAGCTTGCAATTAGTTGGGCGTGGTGTAACCGAGTATGGTGTTCCAGAGAATGAAAACTATATTTTTATCATGGAAAACTTTGCCAGGGACGATGCACCAGTTTCCCCATTGCAAGGTCAACTCTGGTTCAACACTGCCAACAATACAATGATGCTTCGTAGCAACATCAGTACTTGGCAATCGCAGGCATCAACTGACTACGTTCAACTACAAAAAATATCTCCAATTTTTACTGGGGTGCCACAGTCGCCCACTGCCAACGTTGATGCTGGCAATGCAATGATTGCCACAACACTGTTTGTGCAAAACAACAAAGTGTCACCGGCATTTACAGGCGTTCCCACAGCACCCACAGCAGCAACGCTGACAAACACCACACAAATTGCCACAACAGAGTTTGTGCAAAACAACAAAGCGTCACCGGTATTTACAGGCGTTCCCACAGCACCCACAGCACCACAAGGAACCAACACCACACAAATTGCCACAACAGCATTTGTTACCAGCAGCCCATTGTTTATTGGTGTGCCCGAAGCACCCACTGCTCCTGTTGGAACTGCCAATGGACAAATTGCCACAACCGCTTTTATTACCAATAATGTGCAACTGGCAGGTGTGCCCACAGCACCCACTGCTCCTGTCGGAACTGCCACCACGCAAATTGCCACAACTGCTTTCGTCATCAATGGCCCAGTGTTTACAGGTGTGCCTAGAGCACCCACTGCTGCGATCGGAACTGCCACCACGCAAATTGCCACCACAGCATTTATTACCAACAGTGTTCAATTGGCCGGCAACCCCACTGCACCCACAGTGAGTGGTACTGACAATTCCGCTACCATTGCCACCACATCATTTGTGCAGCAACAGAAAATAGCTCCTGTTTTTATCAATGGTGATACATTAAGTGATCCCAATAAAGTCCCAAGATCAACCACAGCAACTTATCCAGGTACCGTTCTCAATCAAGTTGCCACAGTGGGGTATGTAACCCAGGCAGTGGCAAGTCTTGATCTTACTCCGTTTGCACCCAAGGCCAGTCCGGTGCTCACTGGAGTTCCGCAAGCACCAACCGCACCAACCAGCACTAACTCTACTCAAATAGCCACAACAGCGTTTGTAAAAAATGTTGCTGCCAGCGAATATGGCCTCTGGCAAGGCTCGGCAAAATATGTCAGCACTGGTGATCCAAATCCCAGTACCGGCAATAATGGAGATTTTTGGTTTAAATATCAACCCTAACTATGGCTAAAGTAACTCGAGTTTTTCCCTACGTCAATGGACGTCAAATTTTCACAATGCCTGCCGGCTACGCATCCAACGTTCGATATCATTGTTGGGGCGGAGGTGGTGGCGGAGGTGGAGACAGTGGCAGTCAACTGGGAGGCAATGGATCTGCTGGTGTCTACACCAGTGGTGAAATGTTTATAAACAAGGGAGATCAAGTTGAAGTTGTTGTAGCCGGAGGTGGACAAGAAGGTCGCTCAATTGACTCCAATAGAAAACTTTTCAGTATGACTCTCCGTGGGAGCGATTCTATTTCTACTGGCGCCTGGGGGTATGTCAATGATCCCACCCAGGCAGTGTATCCAGAATACAATGACTGGCCAAGTCCAAGAACTAACTCGTCCTGGAATTCTTTTATGAATACATGGGCAGTGAGCGATATACCCAATAGCAAAGAAGGCGGAGAAGAAGAATTTGGTCAACCAATTTATTTTCCTGAATCCGGATCATATAACATAAGAATGGCAGCTGACAATCTAATGACCGTGCATTTCAGGGGCAATTTTCTTGCCCAGGTAGACAATAATTTCAACGGCGGTGAAGTATCAAAATCAATTAGTGTGCCAGAACCTGGTACCTATGATCTTAGATATAAATTAATCAATAGTGCCAGCACCGGCAATAACAACCCTGCCGGCGCTGCCATTGTCATTACAAAAGATCAGCCTAGTTACATGGGCGGCAACGGTCCTAACCCAGTGCGAGGGGTTATCTGGTCCACTAGATTTGGCCGCAGCGTTGATGTGACCAATCGAGTTCCACTGTATCATGCTCCATTGGTGCCATTTTATCGACCACAACGTGATAACTACGACTGGAGTGGATTCTCTGACGATAAAGGACTGGTATTTCTCAGTTACAATAGTGTTTGGGGAGATGATGATCTAGCAAAGTTAAACCTGAGTTATGACAAAGTAATCATTCTCAATTATCCTGTGACCATCAGAGGGTGGGGCAGAGTCGAACAATCTATCAGCACCGGTTATTATAAATTCAAACGTGGACAGACTTGGAAACAAGCACAGTATTCCTGGTCAGGAAATCAAAAAGGTACCTGGGAGACCGGAGCAGTGTATCCCAACGGTGTTGGCACAGCCAACAATCTAAACATTGCTGGTGCAATTGATCATGGCTCTGGAACACCATCGTGCTGGGAAGAGAGATCATTCTCCAATGGCAAAAGAACTTACACCGAAGCCTCTCCGTTCGCTAATTGGGAGTTACCAGTGCCCGGCTCTGACGAACTATACATTGTGGGATTTGACGATGGACAATATTTTACCAGCAGCAATCAACGTGGCAGCAGCGAGCTGAACTGGCAAGTTAATTCAGTATTCTCACAGACCTATGCCGGCGGATCGGGTGGATACAGTGTCCTTAATGTCAACAATACAGGACTTAACTACTATGGCGGATATGGTGGTCAAATTGGCGATGGGAAAACCTCTGGTGGTGGTGGCGGAGGTGGAGGTGCATCCCTAATTTTGCAAAGAACTGCCAGAGGAACTTCTGTTCTCACAGTTGCTGGTGGTGGCGCAGGTGGTGGCGGTGCTGGTCCAAGACAGTTTGGTGACAACGGAAGAACCGAGCATGAAACTTATGCTCCCTACACAAACTCCCCTGCAGCTGGGCAAGCCGGTGCAAATTCCTCTGATTCCGGTGGTGGAGGTGGTGGAGGTGGCGGTGGACAAAACGGCGGAAAAAGTGGTCTGGCATCAATAGACGGAGTAGGTTCTCGCGGCGACGGTGGCTGGCAAGGTGGTAGCCAAGTCACTGCCAGTGCATTAGAGATGCCCAAAGCTGACTTTGTTATGATTGGACGTGGCGGCAATGGCGGCGGTGGTGGTGGTGGCGGTGGTGCAGGCGATTTGTTAACTGGTCAAACAAAACTACTTAGAACACAATACATTCAAGTCGGCGGCCGTGGCGAGGACAAATTTGAAGGTGGCGTATCAGCAATCTGGTACAGCGATACTGATTACATTGCAGCCGGTCCAGGGGGCGAAGGCGGCAATCCTGACAGTCAATTTTCTAAAACCGGCAATGGACAGGCCGGAGGTTGCAAAAATGCCGACACTAATACCAATATCTGGGGCGGCTCAGGTGGAGGTGCTGGTACCCGTAAAAATCAAGCCACTGCCAGTGGTGGTCCAGGAAAGACCTGGTCAAAGAAACCCGGTGGTGTCAATGAATACATCAACAGTGGCGGCAATAACAGTGGTGCAATCTCGTATGCCCCTGGAGGCGGCGGTGGTACCGGTGGTGCAGGACAAAATGGTGGGACCACTACTACATCAATTCAAACGTATGTGTCATCAGCCCCGGCTTGGACTGCAGGTAATACTAATATTGCCAGCAGATCATATTTTCTTAACACACCTTATCAAGTTTGGTTTCCGGGTGGAGGTAATGGCGTCACTTACACATTTTATCTGAATTTTGATGTAGCAGGTGATTATCGATTTTTTGGCGGTGGTGACGATATAATTACTCTGTCAGTTGAAGGTACTAAGGTTGTTGACATCTCTAACTGGCAAACAAACTACGGACAGCCCCCAAATCCTGAACTAAAATATAATATTCCGACTCCTGGTTACTATAAGATCAGTATCTATGGATTCAACATCAAAACATTGTATGGATTTGGTTTCCAAATAAATTATCCCAACGGCACTCCTTTTTGGCAAACTCTTACCCCTGGCAGCAGTGCAACTAATGGCGCCAAAACCAACATATATCAACTCACCACAGCATCAGTACAAAGTGCCGGCAATGGCGGCCTAGGACGTACTGTTGCATTGGGCAGCACTGGACGAACTTACAAATTAGGTGGTGGCGGAGGTGCGGCCGCTGGGTATTATAGTCCTGGCGTTCAGAATGCCGGGCTTGGCACCGCTGGTGCTGGCGACGGCGCAACTGGCAGCGACTCGGCAATACAATGGTCAGTTCCCGGAACATACTCATTAGTTGTACCACGCGGTGTAACATCAATAAGAGCTCAAGGTGTTGGTGGTGGTGGCGCAGGTGGTGGTGGTGGTCAATTCGGCAACGGTGGCGGTGGGTCAGGTGGATATCTTGATGCCACATCAGTGAGTGTGGTATCTGGACAAACGGTCACTATAATAGTTGGCCAAGGTGGAACAAATGGCAACGGCGGCAATACTGTGATTCAATTTCCATCAAGAACTTTTACGCTAGGTGGCGGCAAGCAAGCATCTGCCTATACCGGGGGTGCTGGCGGATCTCCCAATGGCGGTCAAGGCGAACAAGGAAAAATTGGTGAGACCCCAAATTATTATTCGGGCAGCGGAGCCAGCTCTCCGTTTGGTGAAGGTGGCCAAGGAGCCAACACCAACAACAAAACAGCTCGGCCAGGAGTTGGCGGCACAGGAGCCGGTGGTGGCGGTGGCTGGTCAAATTCAACAGGAACTGTCAACGGTGGCCTAGGCGGAGCAGGTCTTGTCAGACTTGAATGGGATGGTGTTGATTCAACTCGAGCACAGCCCAACACCGGCTCGGGCGGCGGTGGTGGGTTTGATGGTGGCGGTGGAGAAGGTGGCACAGGACTAGTGGTCATTGGCTATGCTGGTGATCCTTTGTTTAACTTCACCGGCGAAGGGGTTATGATTCAACAAAATGGATACACCATACATGAATGTTACAGCAGTGGTGAGCTTGTTTATAACATCCCACAAAATGAAGGCAGCAAGGACAGTGGCGGCGGCATAAGTCCCGGTGGACAAGGCGTTCCTGGGTATATTGCCGGCTCGGCAGTTGGCGGAAAAGGACAAGGTGACACCAATGTTTACCCTGTGCCATTCACACAAGGATATACTGGATTCCTAAACGACTACAGTGTCTGGAACTCAGATCCAAGATCATCAACATTTGACAGAACTTATTATGTCTTTGTTCCAGCAACAGCAAGTTATGACTTTGAAGCTGCAGCTGACAATGGCGGACAGGTATTTGTTGACGATGGTATTGTAATAGACATGACTCCATATGACCGTGACAACGGAAAATACTACTCTCAGAACATTTCTAGGAATACCAAAACACTCACAACCGGTCAACACAAAATTGATATCAGAGCCGTCAACACCGGACAGGTTGGTGCATTTGGAATGAAAATTGTAAAATCCGGCACCGATACCCCATTGTTGTTTAACAGTCGGCGACCACCGGTGATAGAAGGCAGTGCCACAGGCGGTAATGGGTGTGTTGTACTGGAATTTCAAGGTGGCGAAGGCACTGCTCAAGTCAAAGTTGACAATGCCTGGAAAAAACTCATTGGACAATGGGTCAAAGTTGGAGGTGTGTGGAAAGTGATCACAGATTCAGCGGTCAAAGTTGGGGGATCATGGGCAAGTTTGTTTGGGGCAACTCCAGTGTCTGTCAGTGTTGATACCGCAAACTTTGGTGGGCCATCAACTCCCACAGTGAACACACCTGTGACACCTCCACCTCCGAAACCACCAGACCCCCCACCAGACCCAGGACCTAGTCCACATCCGCCAGCACCATCAAGTGATTGGTTTATTTTTGCAGATGCATTTCCAAATTGTGTCCCTAAATGGTGTCAATTTCTCCGAGAATACGGGGTGTGGGAAGATGTCAGCTCAGTCACTGACGGGCCCAACGGTTGTAATGCTGGAAACAACGTGACAAAAAGATTTCAGAGTAGTTTTGTTTCATTTGGTGGCACATTTAGTGTCACGTGGTCAGTGGATGATAGTTGTGTGGTTAATTTCGTAGATGATTTTTCGGGAGAAATTCAGTTTACTGTTGATTCCGGCGAGAACCAAGAGAAGCCAACCACAAGAGGTGGTTTAAAACTCCCAATAGGCAATATACTAGTGATTGGGAGTGTTACAAATGGCAAAGTGAAAGGAAATAACGGGGCTGGGTTGGCCATGCAACTCAAAGACAGCACGGGCCAGATTGTCTGGAGTTCACTTGACATATAGTAATTTAGACGCTGAAGCTTGATCCGCAACCACAGGTAGTTTGTGCGTTGGGATTTTTGATAACGAAACTTGCGCCCTGGATATCTTCAACGTAGTCGATGTTGGCTCCTTGAAGATACTGTGCGCTCATTGCGTCAACTACAAACTTTACCCCTGCGACTTCAATGTCAAAGTCATCTTCGTTGGCAATTTCATCAAAAGTAAAACCGTATTGAAATCCTGAACAGCCGCCGCCCTGTACGAATACACGCAATTTTAAATCAGGGTTGTTTTCCTCGGCAATCAATTCTTGAACTTTTGCCACACAACTTTCAGTTACGTTGATCATGATAGTTTCCTATGTAAAATTTCTAATGCTGGTTGTAAATTAGTTATGCCAAAATTTTCATCAAGTTCAAACAACGATGCTGGCCCTTTGATGTGTCCATTGTGTCCTTGATCACAAACACAATTGTAATTGTTATTGACATCGCCAAGCTCGTCCACAGACTTATTAAATCGAAATCGTTGTTGTTCAGTGAAATCCACTGTTCGTGAATACATAGTCCAGTTCCCCAACAGCTCATATTCACTGAACCATTTCACTTGCCGATAACGACCAAACGCTTCCAACGGTACGTTTTCTATCAAGCCCAACAACCATGACTGTTGAGTTGTTGTTTCTATTCTTTGTTTACAGCTGATCCAATCTGTTTTAAACACTGGCATTATTTCAGAAACAAAACATGCGGTGGTTTGTCGATCAATGGCCAGGGCGTTTTCTATAACTGTATAGTAACCAATGTATTGTGATGTGTTGGACATCGCAAACAGATTTAACCGATCATTGTTGATATACTGGTATGGTCTAATACAAAATGTATCTGGATCATGTATTAAAAATACATCGCTGTCAAAGCAATCAATGGCCGACAGTTTCAATGCCTGTTGTTTTAACCAAGTACCACGCTCTTGGCGTGGATCCCGCCAAGATTCAATGTTGGGATATTGACTTTCTAAGACTTGGTCAGCGACAACTTCAATGTCATTTCTATCGGGGAAATATGTATGCAAAGCTGCTTGCACATAATCAACTGGCAAACATGTTAGAATAATTGTTTTATGTGGTCTAGGGGTTATGTAATGATCAAAATGCAGTGTTAAGATGGCGTTGCCCAGTCGTTGCATCCCAACTGTCATTAACCTGGTGATGTACATTTACAGACGTTCGTTTACAACGTCCCAGTTGATGATTCGCCAGATATTGTCAAGATAACGCTCTTTGTCGCTTTGATAGTCCAGAGCCCAAACATGCTCCCACCAGTCAATTAACAAGCATATATCTGTGCGCACTGCATGATTGGCAATGGTTTTGATTTCGCCACCAGTGCTCAAATACACCCAGCCTGATCCTTGTATAGCCATCGCTTTTTCTTTCAAGGCTGCTTTGAAATCTTCATAGGTCTTGAACTTTTCCTCAATCAATGCCAGTACAGCACCTCGGGGCCTATTGGCACCCTTGGGAGCCCGAAGCTGAGGAAAAAACTTATTGTGTAAAAAGCTGCCAGCACGATTGAAATCTTTTGTGTAGTTACCACCCGAATTGTTAGTGTCGGCATTGTAGCGTTTGGCATAGCCTCGGGCCAACTGTCCATAGTGGTATTCTATACTCTCTTTGCTCAGTACTGGTGCTAGATCATTTTCACTGTATGGCAAAGGAGTGGTTTCCAGCTTGGCCGGACGTGTTGTAGCTTCAACAAGCTCAATATCTTCGCGAATAGTATGATGCATATTCATATTTATAATCTTCGAGTAATACGGCCCTTGGAGAGATCATAGGGGCTGAACTCTATCAGCACACGATCCCCCAACAGCACTTTGATGCTGTGCTGCCTCATGCGTCCGTTGAGATAACCAATCACTGGTTTCTCAAAATTTTCTAGTCTGATTCGAAACATTGCATTAGGTAAGATATCAACAACTTCTCCCGTCATTTCTATTGATTCTTCTTTGGCCATAGGCAATTACTTAGCCGCAAAATTTACATCTACGGTTATATTTTGTAGACGATCAAACCTAAAACTGCGCCATTCTCGCTTGTCCAAATCGTAGACTCTCAAAGTCTCATCGCTAGGAGGCTTACGTGGATTAGCTGGTGCTAAAGTTTCTGCAATTGTGGTGGGTGCCGGTGACTTGATTGTTTTTGCTGTTGACACCGGTATCTGATCATGATCCAATGTGCAGAGCATCTGCCGCACAGTTCCATCAGATTTGACAAAATCTATGCGAGCTGCGGTTTTCTGTAACAACAGTCTAATCCAATCACGGATAATTTTTCGTTCCGTATCTGTAGCTTCCTGATATTGTGTACCAGGACTGCCTTTGAGCAAGCGAAATACTTCGCCCTTTTCCCAAAGATCATCCATATTAACCTCTCCTCATTTGACTGATTTCAATTGCTTCTTCATCTGTAAACACTGGCACAGCATTCGACTTGTGCATTGTTGCAATGCCTTTGACCTTGGTACCAGTGTAGACTTTGGCCGGTGCAAGAGTTGCTGAACCGCTGCCAGTGTCAACGCTCTTGGCATGTGCCAATGTGTTGCGACCTTCGGGTATTTTGAGACTGTATCCGCTCAACGGCTTGGCCTTGAGTGCGCGAGTGCGTCGTTGCTCTTCAGCAGCAATGCCTTGTCGTTTGAGTAAATCTTCCCACTCTTGCTGTAGTTGTTCGTGTTTGCGTTTGGCTTCGGCGCTGGCCCATTTTTGTTTGCCCCGACGCTTGCCTGTTGTAGTTAAACTGGGATGATGTAAGTGCATTGACATAGTAGGTATCCGGATAATGTTAATATGTTACAGTATAACATTATCCGGATTATTGGTCAATCTCTTTACTTGAAGAAGATCAAAGCCATTATCACGCTTTGGATCATAAAGCCCAGGGAAATGGTTATTAAAATCAGCCGATTGTTGATCACTGCAGCCTGTACAAAAATTGCAGTGAGTCCGGCCCAGGTCAATAACACCATGTCCATGGGTGGCATACGATCACTAAGTCCTGTCAAGACCGCCAGCAAAGTTGGGATAGTGGCTGCATGGATTAAAATTATCCCAATCCATTGCAGAGTTTCAGCAGATGCCACGGCCACATGTATTGCGATCCAACGCTGCAGCTTTTTGACATCTATACGATCCCAGAAACTGGGGTTAGGTCCTTCCATTGGCTTTTTCTCCATTGTAAAAAATGTGATTACCAATTTTGGCCACTCGTCGTTTGCCCCATCTAGGGTCAATACTGTCGGCATGATAGTACAAAGCATCCTTGACTGAGTTCAGTCGGAATCCTTCAAACAACACCATCTTGGCAGCATCTTGACTTTCACGCCAACGCTCGTTGTGTATGATTTTGCGAATTGCCGGTGTTTGACAGTACCAGCTGAATTGGCACACTGTCTTTTCATACACTTTGTTTTTTTGATAGATTACAGAACAGGGATCTTGTGGGAATCGCCCACTGGCCGCACGGTTCATAACTACCTGCGCCACTGCAATCTTTCCTTCAGCAGGTTCAGATCCTGCTTCATAGTAAATATTCTGAGTCATGCAACTCAGCTGCCGTTGTTTGTCTTTGACACTGGCAAACGCCGGACTTACTGTTTCTCCCTCAAGTTCTGCAAACTTGTACCTGCTTGTTTCTGCTATTACTGCTGATGCTACTAGTATTCCAATCGTATAAAGAACAACTCGAATATATTTTGCCATGGGTTTTCTCCTCCTAGGTTAGCGCATCTTACAGACTGCGTCGCAGCGATCCAAAAATATACAAAAACCGCTACTGGCCCAAAACGGGCGTAGTTTTATATAGTCAATTACACAGCCATATTATACGTACTTAAAACTGCCCAGGTAAAACTACGTACATTTCTGATTGTAGAAATGCCATAGTCCTTTATATAGGAGTTTTATTTTGGCTTATTTTTTGAATGTGCAGACCGGAATGGGCTGCATTTTGTGCATGTTTTGAGCACGGAGTTCAAGATATCGTTTCATCTTGTTGTGGCTTCATTTGATATCCGGCTTGGGCATACTTTTCAATGTTTCAAAAGTTTTCATCTTGTCTTCGATGTGTTGCTTTACTTGGCGATATTCATCACCAAGAGCTCTTAGTTTATCCCACTCCGCTTCAAGTGGTTCATCGCAATCCAATATACCAAGACGTTGTTCAATTCGGTCCAGGGATTCCATCAAGCTCTTACCTCGAAGTTTGATGTCATTGGCGTCAATATTTATATCGCCGGAATTGGTAGTAGTATAAGGCTTGGCCCAATTACCGGCCTGTGCTATACCGCTGCCACCACCTGCAGTGATACTGTACACCGCACCACTACCGCCACTACCGCCCAATGTCACCGAGGAGTTGGCAAACGGTGCAGTATTTGACATAGACCATGCCTGGATATCTGCTGAAGTCAATGCTGACAGATCCAATGTAGTGATAGCCGGCAGTGCTTGAATATCATCAAAACTCCAGGCTTGAACTCCGTTGGCGCTTTGATACTGTTTTGGCTGGCAAGCATTGGTCTGTTCCGCAGCCGCCACTGGTGTATTGGCCAATGCCTGTTTTAGCTGTTGATATTGCTCTTCTTTAGAGTCCATGAACCATCCTTGTTGTCTATCCACTCTATGACATCGCCTTCGCGCCATCCTAGTTCATTGCAGAGTTCATTGCCAAGATCCAGCAGCAACTCACCTGGCTGCTCTGGATCTTCGACAATGGTCCTTATGCATCTAACGGAGGTCATTATTTTGCTGGAGTAAGTGCTTCTTTCTCAGCGGTGATTTCTTTGCGGCGTTCTTTGAGTGCTTTGCCCATTTCTTGCAGAGCTTTGCGGGCACGGGCTGCTGATGCTTTGACCCCTTTGCCGGTGAATTTTTCGTTCTCAGCAAGGTAGGCTTCAAATGCTGTTTTGAGTGCTTCGTGATTTTGTGACATACTTCCTCCTATTAGTAAGATTATATAGCAATGCAGTCACGGATGTCAAGAGTTTTTGATATCTATCCCAAATAAATTGTTGATAAGATGTTGTTGTTTGGATGCATATTCAAAAAATCTAGCTTTGTTGTAAATCAATGTTGGTAACATATCTTCATAGATATCAAGTATTTCTTGATCGGACATCTGAACAAGTCTTGTGATCAGCTCCACAATGGCTTGATGCACGTTGGACTGATCTTCAATACTAGAGCCAAACCAAGTTTCAAATGTACGGAACCCATTATTGCGCAACCATTGATATGTTTGCGTATTTCCGTTTATAACAAAGGGTCTTAGGCCAATTATTGGTTTAAATTGTGTTTCGCTTACAAATACATCATCTTGCTTTTCAAACATAGTTGCCCCAACCACATGTAAAAAATGCTGTTGCCAATATTTTATTACATGCAGACTCAAGACATCATGCGGTATTCCAGTGGGATCAGGTTGATTCAAATTGTACCAATGTCCGTGCTCCACATAATCTTGACAAGTTTCTCCAAGAGTCAAATATAAATTATTAGTAGGGTCACTGTCGTAAATTGGATCCGGTTTGCCCAATGTTATGATACCATGTTGATCTAATCCTGCTGCCAACATTTCACGTACCAAACGTACCCGATGTACTCGAGGCTTACGATTGTAACAAATAAATCTCCATTGACAATGTTTCAACTCAAGTTGTTGTTGGGTGTATGTTTTAAAGTGATCAGCCAATACCGGCGCAAAAAAGTTAAATTCATAAGGACTGTGAAAATTTCCTAACAAATAAAGTCTAGGGTTGCCAAGATTGCGTACTATCTCGGAAACTAATTGTTGACTTAGAGGACACGGATCCACAGTGGCAACTAAAAATAAATTATCAAAATTTTGTTGACTATGTATAATATCTTGATAATCTTTCCAGGCTTTGTTTTCTACAACAGGTGCTAGCCAAGTAGTGTTAAACAACAAACTGTGTTGATTTTCAAAATATTTTTGAATTTGTTCTTTGATTGAATCAAGATATACGCCTTCGTATTGTCCCCATAGCCACTTTGTTGGAAAAATATTTCCAATTACTTTAACTGTCATGGTTGCACTAACTCGAGATGCCGACGATTCCAAGTATCCCATATGATGATATGTGTCCACTCGTGTTGCCAAGTGATACGAAAACGATTAAAACTTTGATCGTCAAATAGTTTCAAACGATTGCCTTCAACGTAACAGGCATTGTATGGAGAAGATTTGGCCCAGGCACGAAGCTTGTTTTCGGCTGCATTGTCCTTGACTATGATTATGTAAAGAGCCTCGCGCTCTCGGTTATAGTTATTTTGACTCAATGTATTGTGGTACCAGGCGGGGTACTGTCGTCTAGCATGACGCTGTACGAAAACTGTCCGCGTACTCGGACCAATTCTTCAATTACTTGGTGATCAATGACAATATCTTCGTCGTCATATTGAGCTGTTTCTTCTGCTGATACTCCCATGACACGCATCAACGCACCACATGAAACTTCTGTGATTCCGTTCCGGTGAAGTACCATTAGTAGTTCAAGTAAAATGAGTCTTACTTTGATTTCAAGACTATCGGTAGTAAACATCGTAAAATTATTTACCGAAACTCTGTTAACTCCAACACAAAAAAGCCCGCCGAAGCGGGCTTGTTCCGGCAGCGTGGGATCAAGCAGCGATCTTGGATTTGGTCTTGCTGACAGCAGCCCTAGCGCCACTCACAGTGACTTCGGCTTTCTTGGCCACTTTGGTTTTCTCGGTCAGCTTGTTGCTGACTGCATAACCTGCATCACCATCAGTGATACCCAGTGTCTGCAGATATTGCAGAGCTTCGAGCTTGGTCATTGGCGTTGGCAGCTCAACGAGATTAATATCAGTTGCACCTGCTTTGGCGAGAATTTTAATACGTGCTACTAAATCGTTGGCGAAACGAACTTTGGTAATGCCAGCATGAGTTGCTGTACCAGCCACAGTAAAGAGTTTGTCAGTTGCCATAATGTTGTTGCCTTTCATATTTGCCTAAGTTAAGAATTAAATGCTGCTTTGACAGCATATCCATATTGTATGACAATACGGGTTTAGTGTCAAGCCAAAG
>Ga0181348_1000041_pt1 | contig 38017 bp, 40 predicted proteins | sample Su13VDMM110DN_FD_130092 | JGI IMG/M metagenome (GOLD analysis project Ga0181348, IMG submission 130092) | Freshwater viral communities from Lake Michigan, USA - Su13.VD.MM110.D.N | ecosystem: Environmental > Aquatic > Freshwater > Lake | place: USA: Michigan | collected 2013-07-16
TCCCTTGTTGCGTCTAAGTTACCTAACTTTAATTTTTTAGATAATCCTAAATAGATTTTAACCGCCTCTTTACATACTTTATTTGTTACAAAATTAGTTCCCCTTCTAGGTGACTCATGATTAAACAGAATCCCATTAGAGATAAACATACCGTATGAGTTTCTATAGTTTCTACAAATATTATATGAAAAGACTTTAGCACATCCGTATGGAGAAACTGGATTCATTGGTGTTCCCTCTCTTTGGTAACCATCTTCATCAATATTGTTACCGAACATTTCAGAAGAAGATGCTTGATATAATTTGATGGTTGGGTCCACTAATTTAATTGCTTCTAACATATTTAATGTACCAATACCCGTTGCGTTTGCGGTATATAATGGTTGGTCAAATGAAATTCTAACGTGCGATTGTGCCGCTAAGTTGTAAACTTCAATTGGTCTCACTATTTGTATAACTTTTATTAAAGATGATAAGTCTGTTAAATCTGCGTAATGTAAATTTAATTTATCAAAAACACCACATAATCTTGATGTTTGGTTTTCTGATACCGAATTTCTTTTTAACGTACCATGAACTTCATACCCCTTATCAAGTAGAAACTCAGTTAAATAAGAACCATCTTGACCGTTTATACCAGTAATAAGTGCTATTTTTTTACTCATTGTTTATGATATTTGAAATTATATTTATTTGTTCTTCGGTAATGTCTTGGTGGTTTGGTATATAAAATCCTAATTCATCAACTATTTCACAATTAGGTAAACTACACTTTCCAAACCTTTCGTACCACATGGGTTTTTTTGACATATCACCGGCAATTAGAGGTCGGACTTCAATACCATGATTCATTAACCTATCTACTATTTCTTTTTTATTTTTTGATACTATTGGTATTGCAAAATTTGATACAAAATTAGTATTACTATCTCTCAAATTTAATTCATTTACACGAATAGAACTATTATATAATTTAAAATTTAAATTTCTAATTTTTGAGTATTTGTCCAATTTTTCTAAAGATCTTAAACCAATAAATGCTTGAAGATCTGTTGACCTCAGGTTAAATCCAGGAACATAAAAGTTATATAACGAATCGAATTCGGAAACTTTATATTTCTCTCTTAATTTTTTTTGTTTTTCTTTAGGTAGGTCTCTATCCCATCCGTGACTTCTCATCATTAATAATAGGTGATAAAAATCCTCATCATCCGTATTAATAAACCCACCCTCAATTGTACTTAAATGATGTCCAAAATACATTGAAAAGAACGACGCAAAACCAAAAGACCCTAAATACTTTTCATTAAATTTAGATCCCATACTCTCACAAACGTCCTCAAAAAGTAAAACGTTATATTTTTTACATAGGTCCATTATCTTATCCATTTCAGGAACCAACCCAAGGGTAGAAACAAGTATCATAGATGAAGGATTGTGTTCTTTGAACAGGGACTCAAGATGGTTTAAATCACAAGATAAATCTTTAAGATTACAATCACACATTATTGGTTCCATACCTAATAATATTGGGGTACTAACGTCTGTTGCCCAACTCAATCCTGGTACAATAATCTTCTTATTTTTAATTCTACCACTTTCAAGTAATGCTGCTAACGACAATAAAATCGCCGAGGATCCCGAGTTAACATATACCGAATATTTTGTTCCTATTTTTTTTGACCATTTAGACTCTAACTCTAAAGTTAAATCACCCTTAGTTAATCTAGGTATATCGTCTTGACTTAACCACTTTATTAACGAATCAATGTCGTCTCTATCTATAGTATCACTTACTAATTTTATCATAATAACTTTTATAAACCAATTTAATTCCCTCCGATAAGTTTAGTGGCGAAAAGTTAGGTAGTAAATACTTTATTTTTTCAATAGAAACGTCTTTTCTATGTTGACCGTTTGGTTTAGATAAGTCCCAATTAATCACTAAATGTTCAGCATCACAAGAATTTAAAGCTATATTTGCCATATCCTTAATTGTTAAATTTTCATTTCCGGCAACATTAAAACTATCATAGATTTCATTAGTAATAACGTGGTAAATAATTTTAGCGAAGTCATCAGCAAACATGAATTGTCTTAATGGTGATCCATTACCATAAAGAGTTATGTTGTCCTCTTTTTTTTGTTTTGCCTCAAAAATCTTCTTAACTAATGCCGTTATAAAGTGACTATTTGATTCGTGGTCTTTATCCCCTACACCATACAGGTTACAAGGTATGAGGTATTGGTATTTTGTGCCGTATTGTTTATTAAACGAGTCTATTTGAACCGCCAAATTTCTTTTAGCGTAACCATAAGAGAAGTTTGCCTGAGTGGGCGGGCCATTATGTAAGTCCTCTACTTTCATTGGGTATGACTCCATAATATCAGGATAAATGCAGGTACTTAATATTCCAATAAATCTTTCGACCCCCATCCTTTTGGAGTAATCAACCATAAGGGTATTCATTAAAACGTTTTCTGTAAAATATTCGGCAGGTTTATTAATGTTATCTATTATCCCACCTACTTTAGCCGCTAAGTGAATTACAACGGTTGGTTTATGGTTTAGAAACATCTCTTTAACTCCCAGTTCGGTAGTTAAGTCATAATCTTTAGATGATATATATATAGCATTAGGGAGATATTTTTTTAAATAACTTCCAACTAATCCGGATCCACCGGTAACTAAAATTTTTTTATCCATTATTTAAAAAAAAGTTTATCATTTATCCCCTTATCATCTATGAATATGTCCGCGTTTAATTTAATACCGACCCTTAATTTTGAATATTTAACTCCCCACAGATCTAATTGTTTTTTGGTTAAATCAAACCAATCAATTCCTGTGGTTGATCCTCTTGCAGTGTCTATTATTATGTTATTACCGTCGTCATATAGTTTATTAACAACCCCAATTCTTTCAATGAACGGGGTTGCATTTTCATAACTACCTTCAGTGTTTGTACATAATGTACCGTCTAAGTCAAAACAATATATCATTAACTTTTCTTAGTTTTTTAGCGATTGGTTTTTCTGTATCATAAACCACTTTTATACCGTCACCTAAAATAGTTTCCATTTTACGAATACCTGATACTAATTCTGATACGTGTTCGATAGATGCCGCTTGGTCTGAACCATACATAGTCCTATCTTTAGTAATATGAAATTCAACACACTCAGAACCAAGAGCCGATGATCCATAACACGGGATTAATCCACTTGCATGATTTGAAAATCCAATTTTATAATTAGGGTATTTTTGTTTTAATGTTGTAATGTAATTTAAATTAATTTCTTCATCTTTTGTTGGGTATGTACTAGTACATGCTAGTATATAATCAACATTATTCAAAATGTTTAAAGCCGCATCAATTTCTTCTTCGGTTGACATACCTGTTGATACGATGATAGGTTTACCCGTTTGATTTAATTTTTCTAAAAATAATTTATCAGTTAATAATGCGGAAGCCACCTTGTGGTATTTTACATTTAAATTACCTTCAATCAAATCCACACTATTCATATCCCAACATGAAACAATAAAGTCTAAACCTAAATCATTAGAAAACGATTCCAATTCTTTATATTGTTTAATACTAAATTCTAATCCCATTTTTTGTTCACGATTAGTCGTCCCCCAAGGAGACTCTCTGTAAGCATCTAATTCTTCTTTAGTGTAAACTAAATCAATGTCTCTTTTTTGAAATTTGACTGCGTCACACCCTGATGATTGTGCGTTAGTAATTAATTCTTTAGCTAAATCTAAATCACCATTATGGTTAATTCCAATTTCTGCAATAATGTACGTTTTTTTCATTTTAAAATTATTTATTTATTTATTTATTTATTTTTTTTTAACTATAAAAGTTGAATTTAGTGATGAATCTAAACTTTCATTTAAACTACTATTTTCAGGACACGATTTAATATTACCAATTATTTCGTAATCATCAAAATTAATATTATTAACGGCTTGTCTAACTTCTTCCATAAAAAAATAGTCATCAAAACAAATAAACCCACCTTTATTAACTAATTTAGAATAAAGTTCAAAATCTCTTAACACACAGTCGTATGTATGACACCCATCAATTAACAATAAATCAACACCATCTTTTATTTTGTCTTTTAAAATATCAAATGTCGTATCTAATTGACTATCCGCCTGAATTAATTCAAAAAAATGATTATGTTTATTTAATTTTTCAATTGATATTTTAGTGGATTCAATTGAAACCCCATCATTAACTGATTGATTACCTGGTTTATCAAATTCACCATTTAACCCTGCACCATAAAAATCTAATCCGTAAAAATTACATTTATATTCCGATTGCATAGAGGTAATAATACTACCCCCGTGATACGTACCGATTTCTAAATAATTTTTACAATTTTCTTTCATGTATTCCCTAATAATATAAATCACATTTATATGATTATGTGGAACCCTTCTTACGTGAGGACTTATTGATGATACAATTTCAATAGACTCTTTTATTTTTTCAATGTCGTTTAACTCTTCCATTTTTTATTTTTTAAACATTTTATTTTCTACTATTTCTAAAATTGTATGCCCAAGTAGTGTGTGACATTCTTGTATTCTTGCCGTATTATTTGAAGGTATAATTAAATTATAATTGGATATATTTTTCATTTCCCCGCCATCATTACCAATAAAAGATACAATAATAGCCCCTTTATTTGTGGCCACTTCTATTGCTTTAATAACGTTTTTTGATTTACCTGAGGTTGAGAAACATATTAAAACATCACCTTCTTTTATTGACGATTTAATCTCTCTTGAGAATATGTCTGAATATGAGTAATCGTTCCCTACTGCGGTTAAATAAGAAACATTAGACGCTAATAAAACTACCTCTAATGGTTCTCTATCAAAATAGAAACGACCACTTAATTCTGCCGATAGGTGTTGGGCATCCGCAAAACTACCACCATTACCACAAAAATATACTTTATTACCATTTTTATAACACTCAATGATTTTTTCTGCAATCATATTTGAGTTGTTTATAATCTCTTTATTACCCAATAATTCGGTCTTCAATCTAATTGACTCCTGAATATTTTTTATAACCATTTCTACCATACTGTTTTCCCTCCGTCTATTACAACATTTGAACCTGTCATATATGAACTTGCGTCAGAACACATAAATACAATCGCCCCTTTATATTCATCAATATTAGCCATTCTACCCATAGGTATAATATTAGATAACTTTGTTACAAAATCAATAGGATGATCATTATAAACACCAGTTGGACTTAAACAATTTACTCTAATATTATTTTTAGCAAAATATGTAGAAAGATATTTTGTCATACCAATTACCGCCCATTTGGCTGCTGAATATGTTATTGGTTTAACATTCTGTTCATTTTCAGATTTTGTTTCGTCTCTGTAGATTCTTTGGTCAGGTGCTATCACACCTAAATCAGATGAAATATTTAATACCACCCCACCACCATTTTCTAACATTTTATTACAAATTACTTGTGAAGTGATAAAAGTTCCATTTATAATTGCATCAATTCCCTCCTTAAAATACGATTCAGTCATAACCTCAAACCTTGTTTCGGGAGTTAAACTTTTATTGTCTTTAGTTACTTTTGGATCCTTAGCGGCATTATTAATAAGGATATCTATTTTTTTGTACTTGTTTGACACCTCAATCACATTATTTTTATCAGTTACATTCATATATTCCATAAAAACATTTTCTTCCCCATAAACTGAAGAAAGTTTTTTGTGTTTTTCAGATAACATATTAATGTCAACATCGGTAAGAATTACTTTAGCTCCGTATTCTAAAAGTGCTTCGGCATGTTTAGGTCCTAATAACCCACCAGCACCAGTAATCAAAGCAACCTTACCATCTAAATCGAATAATTTTCTCATAATAATTTTTTAATTTTTTTGTATGAATTTTTTATATAATTTATTTCATCACCATTAACACCTCTTGCAAGTTGTAATATAATATTATCAGTATAATTAATATTTTTTAATGAATCAATTATTGTTTTAAAATCGGTATCACCTAACCCAAAATGTTTTGTTTCCCCATTAAATGTTCTATCTTTGAAGTGAACATTTTTAATCTTATTTCCAAAAAAGTTTATCAACTCTACGTGATTAATTTTTTCTTTATATGTTGATGTAAAATTTCCAGTGTCGTAGGTAATAAAAAAATTATCTTTTTTATTAACCACTTCCATTACTATTTCTTTGTTACATTCAAACTCAAAACAAAAATTAATTGATAGATATTTTTCAGATATAGGAATTATGTTTTTTAAGAATTCATACCTTATGTATTCATTTTCTACTGAACTATCCTCTAAAAGAGGTATCACTATTTTATTCAAATTTAATTCTACCATTTTATCTAAAACAGGTACTAAATTTTGATTCATAAATTTATCAGTGTAAAATAAATTATTAACCATAGTATCGACACAAACAGATAAGATGTTACTTGGTAATTTATCGTCAATAAAGAGTGGGTTATTTAAATTATTGTTTGGGGTTATTAACCATTCAATACCAATTAAACCTACAATATTTAAAACATTAAATTCGGATCTCCATGTGTTAGATGGGAACTCTTGATTTTTTTTATCGACAGGTTCACTAAGACGACCTTGAAGAACACCTACTCTCATAATAATTCTACAAATTCTATAATATTATTTTCCGGATCCATACCAAAAAAAACCTTAACCGTTTTTTCATCAGAAATAGATGGGGTATTAATAACAGATAAACCATTTTTAATAAATTTATCATAAAGATAATTACCATCGTCAATAGTTAATGCAAAATGAGTATACCCATTGTCAAAAAGATTTTTTTTATTAATGTCACAATCCCCAAAATAAAGTAATTCAACTATTGTTTTATTATTTTGACCCAATTTAATAATTCTTGGGGATTTATTATTTGAATTAAGAATGTGATTTAAAAATCTACCCTCTTCAATTTTATCATAAATTATTTCTAAACCTATTAAATCTCGATAAAACCAAATCATTTTATCTAAGTCATTAACAACTATACCAACGTGTCTAAACATTCTATCAAACTTTCTTTTAAAACACCAATACCTTCAATTAATGCGTCATCATCAATCGTTAATGGTGGTCCTATTTTTAATGTTCCCGATTGAGTCCTAATTGATAACAATCCTTTTCTCATCGCAACTTCTATAATCATATCAACAAAATCAACGTCATTCTTATTTGGTGATTTGATGAAAACTCCCGCCAATAATCCTTTACAGTTTATTTTTTTTACATAATCAGGCATTTCTTCTTTCCACTTTAATAATTCCGTTTCCATTATCTTACCTTTCCGATATGATTCGTTAATCAAATCATTATCTAAAAGATATTCTACAGAAGCTTTTGACGCCGCAACCGCAACAGGGTTACCCCCATGTGTGCTGTTGTATGACATATCGTTGTTAATAATTTTATTATTAGTTATTACGCAAGATAATGGTAACGATGATGAAATCCCTTTAGCACAAACAATTATATCGGGAGTGATATCAAAATGTTCATAAGCAAATAACTTACCTGTTCTACCAAACCCTGATTGTATTTCGTCAATAATTAATAAAATATCATTATTATCACACCATTTTTTTAATAAAGTAACATAATCTTTTGAAGCGAATTCTGCAGACCACCCTTGATATGGTTCCATAATTACTGCAGAATATTCGAAAGGGTTTAAATCTTTAAAGTATTTTTTAAAAAGTTCTTGAGGTGTTAATCCTTCGTTTTCTAATGTGATCGTATCGGGATATGGTAAATGTGTTACATATGTTTTAACAGGTATCCATTCTTGTGATTTAAATTTACCACTCGCCATAGCGGAACCCATAGTTTTACCATGATAACCATTATTAAATGATATTATTTTATTTTTACCTGTATGTTTAATTGACATTTTAATCGCACATTCAACAGATTCGGAACCTGTAGATAAAAATAATACCTTGTCAAAATTTTCAGGAGTGGACTTAACTAATAGTTTAGAAAATTCAGACCTTTCTTTTGTTGGGTAATAATATGCGTTTAATAAATTTTTATTAGTTGTAGAAATGATGGCTTCTTTTATTTTTGGGTTTGAGTGACCAACATTTGCAACAAAAATTGATGATGTAAAATCAATCCATTTATTACCTGAAATGTCATAAATTGAGTAGTTTAATGCCGAGTCCCATACAACGGGTAGTTGGTCATTCATAGAATCAGGTTCATACATAATACAATCATTTAAATATTGTATTGATTGTGGTGATGGAATTGGTGTAATAATGTTTCGATAACGAGTTTTTACAAAATCACATTTAAATGGAGTTAATTGGAACTTATGCATTTTTTTTAGTTAAGATATACTCAATATAATTAAAATCATCGATAGTGTCAATTTCGTAAGTTTTATCTGTAATAAATGAATAAATTTTATCACCGTAAAAACTATCTGAATTCATAAACACCTGTGGATTTACAATATCAATATAACCATTTGGTGAATACGTTTTAGGGTAACTTTGTCTGGGTGAGTTAGTATCCATACCGTCCACAATTGGGTACCAATATAGTCCATCCTGTTTATAAAATTTATAAACCGATTCTGAAGTTTCGTGAGCAGACCTAAGACTTGTAAGTATGTTTTTATTTTTTAAATATACTTCAATCGCATCATCTATAACTAACGGACTAATTAAAGGGGTTGTTGCTCGTAAATGAATAATCGGTTCAGTATAGTTTAATTCTTCACAAAAATGTCTGAAAGAATCAATATCTAAAGATAAATCATTTGACAACTCAGAAGGTCTTACGATAATCTTACATCCTAGTTTTTTTGATATTTCAATTATTTCTTCGTCATCGGAAGAAACATATATGTCCGTGATTTTTTTTGATTGTTTTGCGGAAGTAATAACATACTCAATTAAAGGTTTACCCAATAAATTTTTTATATTTTTTTTTTTGACACCTTTACTACCACCTCGAGCTAAAATTAAACTAACCATTTTATTTTTCTGCGACTATAATAAATTCAACACCATCATTATTAAATTCATTCAAATCCCAATCTTGAAAAAATGTAATATTTTTAAAACCAACCGATAATAATAATTCTTTAATCATTTCTTTATCGTAAATTTTTAAAACCACTGATGAGTTTACTTTTTTATTTTCGTGTCTTGAAATAAAAGTTTTATCCCATGTTAAAAATTGTCTCAAATTATCAAATTTACAATCCCAAAGTGAATATTGCCACGGGTCAGGGTCATCAAATTCTTCCCAAATTTTACCGGTTAATTTAGTAGATTCTAAAATATTTTTACAACCATCTAATTCAATAATTATTTTGCCACCGTCTTTTAATGTTTGATAAATAGAACTTAGTAAATCAAATTCTGACCCGTCACTAATTGGTTCACAAAACTGAAAAGATAAGTCTGGCATATAACATAAATCAATTTCTGATAGATTATAATTACGCAAATTTAAAAAATTATCACAAATATTTTTTACATTATTTATTTTTAAATCTTTTTTCCAATTCTCCGCAAAATTAAAACGGTCACTACTTATTTCAAATCCGTACCCAAAATTTAACATGTTTTTTGAATTTAGATTATATAATAATTTTGAATTACCTGAACCTAATTCTAAAATATTAATTTTTTCTTTAAAAAAACATTTTATAAACTTTAAATTTTTTTCACTGCCATCCAATTTAGACTGTCTATATTTTTTTATTTCATCATAGTCATAAAATAATTCATAACCATTATACGCATTTAAATTTTTATGTATCATTTTATAAATTATTAATAGTTTTAAAAATTATGTTTAAAGGTGAAGTATCACTTGTATTATAAATTTCCACCCCAAGATTTTTAGCACTATCACGAATAATTCTAAAATCATTTAATATGTTATTTAAATATGGGTCAAAACTATCGTGATTAGTTACGTTAGTATTATAATAACCTTTAGTGTAATCTAAGTCAATACCTGTAATATATATTGTTTTACACCCTAATAGTATTGAAAGGGATAACATGTGAACGGCAACTGTATCGCCTGAACCATACTTCTCACTATGATGTGTAAATTTTTGTAACTCCTCTTGTATTGTTAATCTACCATCTATAAAATTAGCACATCTGTTTGGACAATCATTACATTTAGAATTGTTAAAATGTCTTTGATCGTATCCAACATATTTTAAATCGATTAGATTTTTTTCTATCCATTCTCTTGGAGTTGTGTCAACCGAATCCGAATGGACTATTGTAGTATCCTTATATTTTTTAAATCTATCTAACATAGATGGAAATGTTTGTACTGAGTTAGCAAACACCCAATAATCGGGGTTTAAATTAGTATTTAAATCAATATCATTGCAAGATATTAAAATTATATTTTCTCTATTTTTTTTTATGTGGTCTATGGTGTCAGACAATGAAGGACCTAAACCACAAACAAATGCGGTTTTACCGTGTTCATTATTAATAATATCATTTAATTTCATAAAATTATTGTGTTTTTAAAATATAAATCATCTAATTTAAAATCAGATTTACTTGGTCCAAACCAATTTTTAGGTGCAATCACTTTTTTATCTACATTCTTATTTAACCATGATCCCCACCAAGAAAAAGATGAGTTAGCAATAATATTATTACGACATAAAGACATTAAATATAAATCTTCATAATCTTCATTATTTTCACAATATATAACATTATCTAAAAATTTAAAATTTTCTTTACACCAACTAATATCATCAGAAAACATAAAAAAAGTTTTATCAAAACCAACTATTGATATTGCCTCTTTATAGTATTCCATATCTTGTGTCGGATGGTGATCCTGTAGGTTTAAATAGTCACCTCTTCTTACGTGAATTGAGCATGTTTCAACGTTTAACTCGTTTTTATATTTTTCACGTATTTTTTCAACTATTTCATTACAAGTAAAAAATTCTAATATTTTTTCCCTATTATGTTTAAAATATTTTTCAGATTGAAAATAACCGTGAAATAATGTTGGTAACATAAATTCCGGTATATGCGAGTAATGAAAAACAGGTTCATAATAAACTTGATTTGTATTAAAATTACTATCAAGTGTTATTTTTTTTAAAATATTATCAGTATAAAACGTAAGAGGTTTATGTACTACCTGAACGTTATTAGGATTAATAACAAATTTTTCACCCAAGTCTAAAGATTTAGAATATCCTGCGGCAATTTGAAATAGGTAGTTACCTAATCCCCCCATTAAATGGCAAGAAATCATACTATAAGTTTTCTTTTATGAATTTATACACATGTTCGTCAGGTAGTAAAAAGTTTTTAGACTTTTCAAAATTATCTTTAATCTCGTCTAATTTTGAGTTATATAAATCTTCATTACAATTATCTAAAATGGATTCTAACTCATCCATACTATCAAATATTAACATACCATCAGTATTGAAAAAATCACCGATAGAAGGACATCCCCAATAGATAGGAATTGTTCCTGTTGCAAAACAATCAATTAGTTTTTCTGTGAACCAATAATCTCTTTTACAATTTTCAATAACAACTGAAAACCGATAATCTTTAAGACCATCAATTTTAAATTCAATTGGGTCGTAACCTCTACCAAATACGTCCATATTATCACCAAACTTTTGGATAACCTCGTGTCTTAATTTATGCCCCTCAGTAAATGTTTTATTAGATGAAATAATTGAAATGTTTTTAGTTTTATCGTAGACCTTTTGGTCTTCTTTAGATATCCAACAACAACCAAAAGGTATAAATTTTATATTGTAATCTAAATCTAATAATGTTTTTTCGTGTGTTAAAATGTAATCAAACTTCATTAGATTATTTTTAACATATTCATAATGTTGTGGAGCAACACAAATGGGCTCAATTAACCAAGCAATTTTATTTTTGGATGATGGTAAGTTTGATGTTAAAAAATTATCGGTAACCACTAAATTTTCATTTGAGTTAGATGGAATCCTGTCCCATTGAAAATTTTCTGATATTTGAAAGTCTGAGCAATATCCTAAAATTGAATGTGAAAAAGTGTTGTCCGCTATTTTTATTTTTTCTTTCATCTTATTAATTTTTCATAAGGTTTAAATGCTCTTATTATTTGATTCATTCTTTGGACCTTGTTTAAATTAACTTTATGTTCGTTAAGTGGGTTACTTTCATTATAAATGTAATTTATTTCATACATAAATTTATAATGCTCAGGACCACACATCTCTACCATTGGGAACATAAAAGCCAAATCACACGCAATTTCCCAATTATTACCTTCACTATCTTTTAAGTCTTCAGGTTTAATACTTCTCCACAAAAACACTTTCCAAGTTCTAAGGTGTGATAATGTAAAAGGTTTTTGTCTAATATCCTCAAAAGTGGTGTGTGGTTGTGAAAACCCAGGTCTACCATCGTGGTATCTAAAACTACCATTTGCTAACCAAACATCTCCACTATTATATGTTTCAACTACTCTTTCAAAAACTCTTGAGTCTGGTAACCAATCATCACCATCGACTTCAATACAAATATCTTCACCATTTATGTCGTATTCACCTCTAATAACTTGATCGTAGTTACCTGCTTGATACATTTTTGTTTTATTTTCTATTAGAACAAATCTGTCATCACCTTTAATAAAATTTTTAATCTTTTCTACTGTTCCATCAGTAGACATGTCATCTGTAATATAACACTTAAAATTTTTATAGGTTTGAGTCATTATTGTTGCTAATGACCTTTCAATATAATCTTCACAATTATATGAAGTTGTTAATATTATTAGTTTTATATTTTTTTCCAATTTTCCCATACAAATTCATAATTATAAGTTATTGTGTGTGTTTTCATAAATTCTTTATGTATTTTTTCTCTTCGTTCTATAGAATTTGGTAGTAAGTCGTGAAACTGTACTTGAATGTCTGTAAAAATACCTATAAGATTATTTTCTATAAGGGACTCTAATACAGGGTATTCATCCCCTTCTATATTTATTTTTATTAAATCTATTTTATTTATGCTTTCATTTTTAATAAAATCCACTATAGAAACAACCCGGCAATCAATATAATTGTCATTTTTTTTTGTGTAAAAACTACTCCCGTCATTTGAAAAATTAATTTTTAGAGATTCGTTTTTGTTTGATAGACCAAAATTAAAAACTTTTACATCGTCATTATTTTTAAATTTTTCGTCAATTATATCGTATAGAAATTTAATTGGTTCAAAAATATAAATTTTAGAATTATACTTATTATATATTTTTTCAGACCACTCTCCTTTATATCCGCCCAAATCAAAAATTATAGAATTTTCTGTAAGGGGATAATTTAATCTATGGGTATTGTCCCCATTATTTGCAAACCAATCATTTATTGTTCCGTTCATTATTTTTTTAATTTAATGTGTTTATATAAATTTTTTTTATTTTTTTTGCAACCTCGATAGAATCAAACTTATTAACATCTATAGGAATGTCAACCCTTTCTTTATTTAAAATTTTTCCTGACTCATTTACATTATATATCCATCCTGGTTTACCACAAAGCCAACCCTCAATAGTCGTTCTACCTAATAAAATGCCTGCAGTTTCTGAACAATTTTTAACATAGTTTTCAACTTTATTAGTCGGATCAAAATATTTAACGTGTTGATTAACTAATAAGTCGGATAAATAATTTGATTTATTTTCCCCTACTATCCACAATTCTTTATTAATTGTTTTAGTGTATTCCACTAAATCTTTTATTGTTGTTTCCCGTAAGTAATCAATACTACCGACAAACAAAACGTACCCATTGTCTTTAATGTTTTTAGTGTTAAACCTATTGGTGTCAATAGGATTGTAAACTACTTCAGTATTTTCTAATTGTATGTTAAAATTTGCTGTAATGTGTTTTTGTATTTCAGGTCTAATACATATGTATTTTTTTATTGTTTTATCTATAACGGGATTTTCAAGAGAAATTACTTCAGAATGTATTGTAGATATCTTATCTATGTTTGGATACATTTGACACATTTGTGTTGTAACTGGTGTGTGTTGTGTATGAATAATGTCGAAGTTAACCTCGCTCACCTTATACATCATGTTCGGTTGTGATGGTGTAACCCCTTGTGGTGTATTCAATCCCCACTTCCCGTCACCTAATTTAAATCCAGGAGGTGAACTAAAAGGTGAAACCTTTATTCCTTGTTGCTGTGCTAATTTAGAAAGATCCCCATCAATATCCGAAAGTACCGTAACGTCGCAATTAAGTTTTTTTAATCCTCTTGCTAATTCATAAACATACATTTCTGACCCTGTAAATGTTTTAAAAAATAAACAAGAAAGTAATACCTTTAATGGTGAATCGATTGTTAAATTTCTTTTAACTTTAACTGGTAGTACGTCTTTATATTTTTCAGCAAATACTTCTCTATTTTTTTCCCACTGTTCATTTGTCTGACCAATCGACTTATGGGTTACCCTAACATCGTACATAACGCCAATTTTTACACCCTCTATAAAGTTTCTAAAAGAAAAATCAACATCATAAAAGTGGAACCCTTTTATTTTTTCGTTAAAGGTTTGTTTAATATTATTTTTATTTATTACGATAAAAAGACCATCAACCAAAACAACATCATCAATTTGGTTACCTAAACTTGGAGAATATTTTGATTCCCATTTTTTACCTCCGTGTTCGTGGTTTACAATCCCTCTCATTTTAGAGAAATCTTCCCACCATTTTGCCGATGAAGGTAATTGAGTAGACCCGGCAAGTCCTAAAACACCATAATCGGAATTCCTTTTAAAATGGTTTAATATTTTTTGACCCCAATTTTTACTATCAAAATAAATGTCATCGTGACACAAGATTACGATATCGTTTTTTGAGTCATTTAATATTTTATTATAAACTTCAGTTAATGAAAACTGACCATTATTTTCCACAGGAATTATTTCAGGATTAGATATTCCTGATGATTTTTTTAACAATTCTACAAAATTATTATCAATTTTTCTTGTTGAAAATCCTATTGTTATCATATACCAGTACTTCCGAAACCATTTGAGTTACGATCTTTATTGTTAATGTTATCTACTCTAATTAAATCTACCCATTTACCACTAACCACAGGGCAAAGAACCGCTTGTGCAATTTTTTGTCCTTTTTCTATTTTAATTCTTTCCTTTGTGGTATTAAGCATAATGACTTTAATTTCTCCCTGATAACCACTATCCACAGTTCCTGGTGAATTTAAAACCATAAGTCCTTGATTTAGTGCTAAACCACTTTTAGATCTCACTTGAATTTCATAACCTTCGGGAATATCAAATCTCATTCCGGTCGGTATTAAATTTCTATCATTTGCTTGTACCCAAAAATCTTCTGTTGATCGTAAATCAAATCCGGAATCAGATTCATAGGCATATTCAGGATCGGAGTTTTCACTATTATTAACAAAACTTAAAGGTACTTTTTGATTTTTTATTGAATCATAATCGTTTGATTTAATAAAAAAATCTTCCATTTCATCAATATTAATACCCATTGAATCAATCATGGACTGAGGGTTTGACATATCAATTCCACTAAATTTTGATTTTAAATCTTTTATTGTATCTAAACTTTCTTTTATTTCTTTTATTTTATCAAACATTATTTTAAATTTTTTAATTTTGTTATAAAATCAATCAACACTTTAACGTCTTTTTCACAGTATTCTGCGATTTCATTTAATTTATTATTATTCCAATATTCGTTATGTACCATAGATCCATTTATTTCACCATCTTTTGGTGTTTCAATATCCATAGTTGAACATACAAGGTCTAAAGACCCAATGGATGTGTACGACCCATATTGCCAAATCTCTTTAGTGTCAATTGCTTTTACTTCCCAAGGTTTAGTATCGTAAGAAGGTAAAATTTTAGACGGCATAATACCATTAATAATCATTCTTTTTGCTAACATTGGGATATCAAAGTTTTTTAGATTGTGACCACATAGATAAAAATCTAATTTATGACAACGATCCAATAAATTTCTAACCTCAACTAATAATTCTTCTTCGTTATTATTTTTAAATGTTTGTATTTTTGTTCCGTTTTCGGTTACAAATGCCATTGACACACATATGATTTTTGCAAACTCTGGAACAAGTGGTGATCTTAATTTAAAAACCATATCCATATGTTCTTGATTTGACATGGAATCATTAATTACGTCTTCTGGAAATCTTTTTAAAAACCAATCAAAGTATTTTTCAAATTGTTCAGCTATTTTAGGACTATTTTCTTTACAGGTGTTATAATCTTTACAACCACCTACGGTTTCAATATCTAAAAATAAAATTTTTGTTATTGGTATGTTTATCATTTTAATAAGGATTTATATAATTCTGATCTATCTTTTGTTACTTTATTTAAATCGTACGTGTCTTTTACTGTTTCGTATAATCTTTGTCCTAAATCGTAAGACCAATTAGGGTTATCAATTAATTTTTTCATATATTTTGCCCAATCGCTATGGTTTTTAACTTCATTAACTAATAATGCGTTACCGTCTGTAAATTCCCCGTTATTTAATGCGTGTTTTAAGTCTACAGTATACGGACCAACGTTTGACGCTATAATTGCTTTTTTATAAAATCCAGCCTCAATAACTTTTAATTGTGATTTAACTCTATTAAATATATGATTTTTAATTGGTGCTAATGATACGTCAAACAACCTATAATTAGATGCGTAGGTATTAATTGGTTTTGTCCATACACGATTATAAAATGGTAGGGTGTCAGATATAAACTCATCTTCTCTAAATTCCATTAAAAAGTCTTTGTGTTTTGGATCAACTAATTTATAATTATCTGTAAATATTTCTTCATAACGAGACCAAACCGTTTCTTCGGGTTTAATATCTCTTTGTTTTTGTTCTCCTGTTTGTTGATTAATTTCTGTAACAGACCCTCTAACATCAAAACCACAAAGGTATAAACTAAATTTATCTTTTAATTGTGATAACTTATTCATTGTACCATCCATAAGTTTTAAGTCATGTAAATGCGAAGATCCACCTAACCAACCAAATCGTAATTTATCTGAAGGTTCGGTCTTTGCTTTAAACTGAGGTTCATTTGGGTTAATTGCGTTTGGTAAAACATAAACGTTTTTATTAAATTTTAAAATTTCAGTCGCAAAAATACTAGTGGTTGTTGTTACGTGACCAGCAACTTTTAAATTATTCATAATTTTTTCGTGTAATTTTGACTGAACAACCATAGCATGAACTGGATGTTCTTTTGTTGGTAACCAATAATCGTCTAAATCCATGATAGTTACTAATCCAAGATTATTTAATCTTTTAATTAAATCTACTGAATTTTCATATTCATGACCAATCGTTCTATGAAAATGTACAATGTCGTATTGTTTCCAATAATTTATATCATTAACTTTTGGTTCATAATCTATATCTACGTGAAAATCATCAGGGTAAAGATTTTGTAACATAATGTGCGGATCAATTGATCTAAACTTTCCGACACCAGTCTTATCGCTTGGTAAACATAATACTCGTATTTTATTCATATATTAATTTGTTTTAATTAAAGTATAATATAATTAAAACAAAAAATCCACCAAAAAATGGTGGATTTTTAAAATATAAAATTTAGTTATTGTAATTTTTTAATTTTTGTTACTCTACCTATAAAAAGGTGTTTTCCAACTTTAAATTGTATCGATTCGTTTGAATTCTCTGTAGATTCTGACAACATACCAGCCTCTTTTAGTTCTTCCCGAATTACGTCTCTAACGGTATCCCTAACAACATCACGAATCATGGATTTAAGTTTACCAAGATCACCAACATTATTTGTTTTTAATTTATTTTCATTTGTTGATTCTGTAATTGTATTACGAGTTGGTTCTGATTTATTTTTATCTAAATTCATTAATCTGTGTGCCCCTTCAATTATATCATTTGATATTACTGTAGAAGATTGACTTTGTTGTACTATTGGTACATCTATCATTAACCTTTTAATCTCATCAGGTAGTTTTGAATTTATTATTTTATCTTGATTTAAGGGTTTTGTTGGGTCAAACTCTGATTTTCGTTCTGATTGATTCTCTAACATTTCTGTAGGTAAGTTATATACCGCATTAGTAGTGTCAAAACTTTCAACCATAGGTGAATTAACGTTTCTTACCGAATCCGATCCACGTCTAATATTTTCTTGTTTATCCATAATTTTTTTTGATACTGCAAGTCTTTGCATTAAATCTTCAGATGATCCCATAATATATTTAATTTAATTCGTTATTGATATTGTCAAAACTAGCATTCACAAATACTCTAGACATTGATTTATCTCCATTTGGGTTGTAATTTGGCCTTATCGTAGTAAATTTATCCATTGTTGGTTTATAAGTCAACACTTTATCTAATCTAAAAAGTCTCCATCCGGGGATTGGATTACTTTTTACTTTTTGAGAGTGTGACGACCCTTCTATCTCCCAAGCTCTTAGTACTAAATTTCCAGATTTACTAATACCCAAACAAACGGGTTCTATTCTTCGATACCCTTTACCGTATTCTTCTCCATCATAATTTATAATAACCACTGAATTCGTTTTAATTGACGACTGTGCAGACTCAATAGATGCGACTTCAGTAATTATTTTTTTTAAATTATTTATTAATTTCATGTAACAGTATAATAAGGATTGTTTGTTGAAAATTTATTTACTTTTAACTCGTCTTTTCTTTTTAAAATATCGGTAGATGTCCCAATTGAATCATTATTAATGTCTAAACTGCCGATTCCCCTACCAATTTTATCACCATCAGCTAACGCATCTGGATGTACTGTAGAGTATTGATTATCCGGTTTAAAATCATTTTTTGGGATTAATTTTTTTCTTTGATCTTCCGCAATTTTTGATAATTCATTATTTGGTTGTGAAAAATCTAATTTATCTGACTGTATAGACATATTATAAAATTTTATTTATTAGTTTATTTATTTTTTTAACTTCCTCGTTGACTTTTAAATTGTCTACGGAACTAGTGTGTTTATTATTTAAATTAAAATTATTTTTTTCGTGAGAGTCTAAATATTGGTTCTCCATTCCGGTATCCATTTTTATTTTTTTACCACTGTTATCCCCCTGTCTCCATACTCGTAAAACTTCATCACACCAACCTTTCATTCTATCCCCACCATTTAAAATAAACGGAGAATCTTCTTTGTTTCCAGAGTAAGAGTCAAACCAATTTTTTATTCTTTTAATTTGTTGGTATGTCGCTTTTTTGGATTTACGTAAATCTTGATTTCTACTAAATCCTTCAGTATTAGTATCAGCCTGAACAGACCCAAAACAATCATTTAAATGTTTAATTAATGAATCCGGAATAATAGCAATGTTATTGTATAAATTACTGTTCATCTTTTATTAATTTAATCAAGTCTTTAATTGATACGTTATTTTCTTTTGCAAACTTTCTTAAAGATTTAACATTTCTTAATAAAAGCGGATGTATTTCTCCAATATTTACATTATTTTTAATTTCTAAATTATCTGTTTCTTTATCTAATAAAACGTCTTCAATAATATCATTGTTTTCATCTAAACCCTTTTCTTTTAAAATTAATCTATCTATGAAGTTTTTTTTATTTTTAATTTTTTTTGGAGCTCTTTTAACTAAATTTGGTTTTTTTCCTTGTTGTACGGCTCTATCAATCGCTGAGTCTTTATCTAAACCTAATTCTTTTTGAAAATAATTAACGGTCTCGTTATAGTCCATAAATATAGTATCCTCAAACCCAAAAGCGTCTTCCATATTTTCTTCTTCAAGTTTTGATTCACGATAAAACCCATGCCAACCTCTTAATAATGGATCACTTGGTGATCTGGCGGCTTGAACTATTTGGTCTGTAGTTTTTGTTCCTACCCCTATACTAGCCGGATTTAAAATAGGTATTTTAGACGTTAACCAAGTCCCATCAGTATCGACAAGTTCCGTCATCTCGGTTTCTTCTCCTTTTTTTTCTTTTTTTATTGTTTTTAAAAATATTTCATGAGTTTTACATGGCATATATATTTTTTCATCACCATTACCATGGGAATGAAAACCTAAGCACCCTAAAGTTTTTGAAACTCGATTGGCTCTCTCCTTTGTAGAATATTTATATGTTTTCATTATAATGTTTACCTATAAATACTTCAATCAAAGTATTTATTATAAAAAACAATGCCAACTCAAAATTTAAATACATATTATTATTCAAAATACAAGTCAATTTTAGATTATGGACATTATTTTGATTTAACATTAGCTCCTGATGAAAAAGATTATGATGAGGAAGTTGTCTTTTCAAATGAGTTAATTGCAGAAAATGATGGTAATAGATTACCTATATTCCTAGACTTAAGTTCTAATGATTCGTCAGAACAACAATCAATTTTATTTAATAGTTATGTATCAGGAGCAACTATTGTATCAAAAAATTATTACAATCCAAATAATTTAAATTTAACTTTAAATTGTTATTCGGCGTTTACTGGTACCTGTGACGTTGGGTTAGTTGGAACCGATAATGGGTTATTTAATCAAATGTCAGGTCAAACTTTATATTATACTAAGGGTATTAGAAACGATTTTAAATTTAACCCACATTATTATGACGCGAGATTTAAAATGCATCCAATAACAGGATATACATCAACACCAAACCAAAGATTTTCAGGTATAACTAAAAATACTAAATACAATATAGTTTCAAAAAGTGCGACAACTATTGGATATTATCAAGAATTATATGGTGGATTTTATCAAGGATTTTATAAATTAAAAGGTTATGATTATGAAGTTATGCCTGAAAGAATGAATAAGGGTTGGACTGTTGAAATGGTATTAAAACCTAGATTATCTAACCAATTTGATATTAACACACAAACTGAAGAATATTTAAATACGATTTACCCAAAAAATTCTGGAACATTTTTCTTTTTTGGTGCTAGATCTGAAAATAAATATTATCACTTCGCCGATGGAAGTCCAGAATCTAATAGTGGTTATACTAGAGTGACTTCTGGATTAACTAAAATAATGTCATGTGCATGTGCAGATACAGGTGTAACTAATTCTGATTGTATTACTATTTACCCTAAAAGCGCAACGACTATAACCCACAATATTGGTTGCGGTTGCGGAGCATGTATAAGTGAATCACCAACACCACCACTTGACCCAATGTTTGATGTATTATCGAATACAATGTCAATAAGGTTTAGTGGTTGTCCTTTAAACCCAAGACTATGTGTTAAAGTTATAAAGATAACAGGTGATTGTGTAACTACTGGTACCTGTTCAACAACTGGTTTAACATTTCAAACTGGATATACTATTACTGAATTTTGTTCTCCACAAATATACAATATTTGTGATTACGATTGTGATGATGATAGTCTTGTTTTTGATGAAAAATGGGTAATGATTAGTGCCACCTTTGAAAGGTACACTACTATTGAAGAATGTGATTTAATTAATTTAGGTGGTTTAGGGGATTTACGGCAAGTAACATATCAATCAGTAATTAACGGAACTTCATATAATTTAATAATGCCTCCAGAAACACATTTAGGAGATAAAAAAGAAAATTTGGTACATAGAGTTAGGTTTGATAGAGAATGGTTTGATGATGCTTGGTATAGAATGGGAAAATTAAAACTACACATTAATGGGTATCTTTTTATGGTTATTGAAAATTTTGAAGAGATAATACCAAGAGAGTTAAATACCGAAAAAGAAAAACAAATTGGAGTACCATTTAATCTTTCTTTTGGCGGAGGATCTCAAGGTCTACATAATCATTTAATTTTTTCGTCATCTACAATACCATATGGACCATATATGCAAGACCCTGAATTATTACCAAATAACATATTATCTGGTACCACATTATCTGGCATTAATACTAATATTTTAATTGAACAAAATTTTGGTGGGTCATTTATGGGTGGAGTATCTCAGTTTAGAATGTATGTGGAACCTTTAGGATCTCCTCAAATACAACATAATTTTAGAATATTAAAAGATAGATTTGATTTATTTAATTATTGGTGCCCCGATTGTTTAACATCTATATGTTCAACAGAATTTATTTCGGAATGGAAAACAACATCAATGGATGAGTATATCTATTTACCATATAGTTCTGGTGGTACATATAACGGAACAATTAATTGGGGTGACGGTACAACATCATCTAATACATATGAAAATAGATACCATAAGTATACTATGAATGGTAGTTATACAATAACAATTATAGGTCAAATAGTTAATTTTAATTTTGGACTTAATAATCCACATAGTGTTAGTAAACTTTTAAGTGTTAATAAGTGGGGGGATTGTTTAAATCTTGTAAACGCTAATTCTGCGTTTAGTGGTTGTAGTAATCTTAACTTATCTGGGGTTACTGACGTTTTAAATGTTAGTAACTTATCAAATATGTCTAATATGTTTGCTGATTGTAGTAAATTAACGACAATAAATAATGCCACATTATGGGATGTATCTAATGTTACAAATATGGAAGGTATGTTTAAAAATAATTTGGTGTTTAATCAAAATCTTAGTTCTTGGTGTGTTATATTAATTCCGACACTACCAGCTAATTTTGACTATAACACACCACTATGGACATTATCAAAACCAATTTGGGGTAATAGTGCAAATATTAGTTATTCTGGAACACCGTTTTGTCAAACGATAACTAGTGGTCAATCAGTGACCCAAACAGGTAAACTTGGAGGAACGTATTCCTCAACTGTAGGTTTAAGTATTAATTCTAACACTGGATTAATTACCCCAAGCGGTAGTACTTTTGGAACTTACACGGTAAAGTATATTACTCAAGCATCAGGTGGTTGTGAGTCAATAACCGCAACGACTTCTATAACTATAACCCAACAACCAAGCGCCAATATTAGCTACTCAGGTACTCCATTTTGTATAGGTATCGCCGCTGAGCAGAACGTAACTCAAATAGGCACAACAGGCGGCACTTACAGTGTAAGTCCATCAGGTTTGACCATCAATGCAAGTACAGGATCTATTACTCCAAGTACTAGTACCGCAGGAACCTACAGTATAAACTATAATATGGCTTCTTCAGGTGGTTGTTTATCAGCATCAACAGCAACTACAATAGTAATATCCTCGCAACCATGCCCTTAAACATTTAAATTAAAATATATGGAATTTTTTATAAAACAAAACTCAAACTTACCTATATTAAAAATGGACATAATTAAAGATGGTAGAACAAAGTCATGGGATAATTTTTATTCAATTTTAGATAACGCAACATTAAGGTTTTCAATGGTTTGTGAAAATGATGGAATTCAAAAAATATTTATGAAAGATGCGTATTTAACTGAGAAAACAAAAACGAATCCAGACTCCCCAAGTCAATATTATATTTATTATAAGTGGGTAGGTAGGGACACAAACAAAAAAGGAAGGTTTGTTGGTCAATTTTCAATTATACTTGAAAACGGAGAATTAATTTCACCCATATCTGAAAATTTATACATAAATATTATTTGATTTTTTAGTTAAAAATTAGTATTATGTATTTAAAATGTCTGCGTGTTGCGTGAGATATTATATTTATACACTAAAAAAAAATAATTATGATTCCCCAAGAAGAAATTGAACAATTTTTATTAGGTGAAGACGATGAAAAATATATTGTCGCATTAGAATACGATTATAAAAGTTCCAAAATATATAAAATAATACAAGACCCAATTAAAGGTAAACTATTAAGGGTTGATTCTTTTATTCCTTTTGCTTGGGTTGGGAATTTAAAAAGTAAGAATTTTTATAAAAATGACTTACAATTACAAAAAAAGGCAATGTCCGAAAATGGGATTATAATTGAAAAGTTAGATTCAAAGGGTAATGAAAGATTGGAAAACGGTTTAAAATTTTTAGTTAAAACAACTAAAACGTATTCAAATTTAGTTAATTTTTTTAAAAATGGTGGTTTAGATCCTTGGGGTAGAGACAATTCTGATTATATCACAATATTATCCCCAGTGGAACAATATCTAATTCAAAAAAACAAAAGATTATTTAAAGGTTTTGACGAATACGATCAGATTCATAGACTTGTTTTTGACATAGAGACAACAGGTTTAGACCCTAAAACTAGTAAAATGTTTTTAATTGGTATGCGGGATAATCGCGGATTTTTAAAATTACTTTCAGCAAAAAATGAAGATGAGGAAAGAATAATGATTGTTGATTTTTTTAAAACAATTGACGAATTAAAACCCTCTTTAATTGGTGGATACAATTCGGCTTTTTTCGATTTTCCGTTTATATTGGAAAGAGCTAAAATTTTAAATTTAAATATTAAAAAAATATCAAAGACTTTACATCCAGATTATTCTTTAAAACAAAAAGAAGGTATGCTAAAGTTGGCTAATGAAATGGAACCGTACATTCAAACACAAATGTGGGGATATAATATTGTTGATATTGCTCATGCGGTTCGTAGAGCTCAGGCAATTAATTCAGATATTAAAAGTTGGTCTTTAAAGTATATTACTAAATTTATTGAATCTGAAAAACCTACAAGGGTTTATGTTGAGGGAGATAAAATAGGTAAAATTTATTTTGATGATGAAGATTATTATCTTAATCCTGAAAGTGGAGGGTTTAAAAAATTTGGATCTAACGGTACTGAAAACCTTATGTCTAAATATCCTGGTAAGTTTTTAGAGGTTAAGGGTTCAAATATAATTGAAAGGTATTTGGACGATGACTTATATGAAACTATGGTTGTTGATGAGCAATTTAATCAAGCAAATTTTTTATTGTCAAAATTAGTACCAACAACATATGAAAGATTATCAACAATGGGTACAGCAACTCTTTGGAAAATGATTATGTGTTCTTGGTCATATAAAAATAATTTAGCAATCCCAAGAAAATTAGAAAAAAGAAAATTTACTGGAGGTTTATCTAGATTAGTTCAAGTTGGGTACTCTAAAAATGTATTAAAACTTGATTACTCATCACTATACCCATCAATACAATTGGTTCATGATGTTTTTCCTAAATGTGATGTTATGGGGGCAATGAAAAGTATGTTAAAGTATTTTAGAGATACTCGTATAAAATATAAAAATTTAGCGTCAGAACTTAAAGATTCAGACAAACAACTATCAATATCATACGATAGAAAACAATTACCGATTAAAATATTTATTAACGCATTTTTTGGTTCATTATCTGCTCCACATGTATTTCCTTGGGGTGACATAGATATGGGTGAACAGATTACCTGCACAGGTAGACAATACCTTCGTCAAATGATTATGTATTTTATGGAAAAAGGATATATACCTTTAGTTATGGATACTGATGGTGTTAATTTTGAAACACCACAAGATAGATCTTCATATAAATATGTAGGTCTTGGTCTTAATGGTTTAGTTATTAAAGATAAAGAATATTTTGGGTCAGAGGCTGATGTTGCTGAGTATAATGATTTGTTTATGAGAAACGAAATGGGTTTAGATATTGATGGTGTTTGGCCGGCGACTATAAATGTTGCTCGTAAAAACTACGCTCTTTTGACAGATAAAGGTAAAGTTAAATTGACTGGTAATTCTATTAAATCTAAAAAACTACAAACATATGTTTCTGAATTTTTAGATAATGGTCTTAGACTATTATTGGATGGTAAGGGTAGTGAATTTTTAGATTCATATTATGATTATATTACTATGTTGTATAATAAAAAAATACCATTGTCAAAAATAGCTAATAAGGCTAGAGTAAAACAATCATTATCTGATTACAATACTCACATAACAAAAAAAACAAAATCGGGTAGTATGATGTCTAGACAAGCGCATATGGAGTTACTTTTAAAAAATAACAAAACACCAGGTCTTGGAGATACAATTTATTATGTTAATAATGGTGAAAAAAAATCACACGGAGACGTTCAAAGAAAAACAAAAAAAATAAAAGCAACAGAAGAAGAGATTTTTTTATATGAATCAAATAATGGAGAGTTATTTCCTGTTGGTTATGAAGATGAAATAATTTTAAATTGTTATTTAATTGACGAAAAAGAAATTGAGGATAACCCTAACTTGTTGGGTGAGTATAATGTTCCTAGATATATCGCTGCGTTTAATAAGAGAATTGAACCATTATTAGTTGTATTTAATCCAAATATTAGAAATCAAATCATTATTGAAAACCCTAAAGATCAACCAATGTTCACTAAATCACAAACTGAATTAGTTAGAGGGTTTCCAATTGGTGAATCAAATCAAGACACTTTAGAGGATGTTTTAACTTTATCAGATAGTGAAATTACTTTTTGGAGAACCGTAGGTATTGACCCTCATTATATGTATTTTGATAATACCATTAATTTAGTTGATCAAAAGTTTGTTAAAATTAATAATGAATTAATTTTTGGAAAATATGAAGTTAAAAATAAACTGTCTGACGAAGATTCGTTTGTTTTTACTTTTGATGACGAACTAAGTTCATTGAATTTTGATTAGTCATTTTTTATTCCGTCTGAGGATAAAATATACCAAAAATCCCCAAAGAATTTAAATTCAACGCAAGAACCTTTACTTAATATAACTTCATCAAACTCTTCATCAATTAATAAATCCCCATAGACTACCACATCAGTTAAGGATTTAATTATAATATGTTCTGTAGTTTTTGAATTTAAAAAAATATTAGATTTTCCATTATTTTTTACTAATATAAAGTTCTCTCCGTTTGTTAAATGGTCTTGATTATCTACAATAACAGTTTCAGAAATTAACAATTCGTTATTACCTATTTTTTTTAATATTTCTTGTGATTTAAAAATCCCCATATATAATTATATAACATTATATGGGCTTGTAAACGCCCTAAACTTTAAAAGTTTATTTAAGTTTTCAGCCTGAAGGGCTTTTTGTTCCATCATTTTCTCAGGTCTTAATCTCTCTAATCTGGCTTTTAATTCTTCCCATAACATGGTTTTTTCATCTTTAGCTTCACTTTGTAGTGTTGTGTATTCTAAAGTTAATTCAGAATCGGGTGTTTTTAAATTACCACTATACTTACCTCTAACTCTAGCTAAGGTTTCTTTACAGTACGCGGTAAACCACCGTCTAACCCATGTCTGTGCAGGATTATTTAATTTATCCCACCTTAACTTATCTAAAGGAATATCTGATGGTAGTCTAACAATATCTGGGTTTTTAGATAAACAATCTTCTCTATCGTTTGTTTCATAATACCAATACCAAACTCTATGTCTATGTTTATTAATATTACCAAAATCAAATTTACCACCAGGAACATTCATTAAATGAATTGCTTTTTTACCTTCAGGTAATGCGGTAATTCTATATGTTAAATCTCCGGTTATTATTCTTCTTTTTATGTTTATATCAGACATACGTAAAAGAATGTCAAATGCTGGAGTAACAAAATAATTACCAGTTGTACCCATTTGTGAAAATCCGGCTCCACCACCTAAACCAACACCACCCATACCACCAAAACCACCCATAAATGGATCAAAATATGCTGAATCTAATTCTGATCTAGAAAACCATAATAATTCATTAATTTCTCGACCTGCGGGTATTTCATATATTTGTTGGTTGTTAACTAAATCTATAAAATCTTTTTTTAATACTGAGTCTCCACCAGCTTGTAATCCAACAATTTTTGAATACGCATATGTGTATTGAGTTTCCCAATCCATATTTCTTGTTGTTAGAGCTCTAGTTACAGATTGTTCATCTAAATTTAACCCATAAATTGAAGTCCATTGTGATTCTACTAACCAATCCTGTACGTGTTGTTCGTAGTCTTCAATTGATAACTCCAATAAAGAATCCAACATTTCATCATCTAATTCAACTGCCCGTAATGGTGCCCCTAAAAGATTTTTAATTCTTTTGTATAGTTTGGATCTTTCCGGTTCAATAATAATAACAGTAGTTGCCATGATTTTATTATATAAATATCTTTTACTTTAAAAGACTATCAATATTTATTTTTTTATTTGTAATGTATATTGATCATTAACAAAAGACCAATTAACCACTCTCCAAAAATTTTTAATATATTTATCTCGCATATTTCTATATTTTAAATAATATGCGTGTTCCCATAAGTCTAAACCTAATAATGGGTATCCGTTATCGGTTTCAGTATTCATTAAAGGATTATCTTGGTTTGAAGTGGTAGTTATTTTTAATTTATTATTTTTTGTTAGTATTAACCAAACCCATCCAGATCCAAATCTTGCCTTTCCTATCTCCTCAAATTTATTTTTAAATTCTTCAAAAGAACCAAATTCTTTTTTAATTTTAGAAAGTAGGGGATCTTTTAACTCTTGTTTTTTTGGTGACAACATTTTCCAAAATAAAGCGTGGTTAAACGCACCACCACCATTGTTTTTAACAGATTTGTTAAATTTTGATATTTTTTTAATTATCTCTTCGATGTCTAAATCGGCACCTTTAATTTTTTCTAGTTCTAAATTTAATTTTTCAACATAAGTTTTATAATGTTTATTGTAGTGAATTTTCATAGTTTCACTATCAATAAATTCACTAACAGAACCATACTCGTATGGTAGTTTATCTACACTTATTTTTTTTATTTCTAGTATTGTTGATTTTTTTAATGATAAATCTAGACCTAATTTAAGTTCTATTTCATTAATTTTTTTTTTAATATTAGTGTTTTTTATATTATATAGATTTAACATATACTATAAATATCATCTACCATTAGAAATTAATTTTAACATTTCTTCAATAACTGTGGCATCTTCCATCATATTATCTCCCATTACTGTTGAAATAACTTTTTTCTTTCTTTTTAATATATCATATATTGCCCCCTCAATTGTATTTTCAAAAATAGGATAATAAACTGATGTTGAATTTTTTTGACCTATTCTATGTGATCTATCTTCTGCTTGAGCATGTTCTGCAGGAACAAATGAAAGGTCATTCATGATCACCGCCTCTGCAGATGTTAACGTTAAACCAACACCAGCAGCCTTTAGGTTTCCAACAAAAACTTTAATTTTATCGTTTTCTTGAAATTCGTCTACAGATTTTTGACGATTAGGTTTTGAACAAGACCCATCCAAATATACCGCTTGTTTTCCAAAATAATCATAAATAGTTCGTAAAGTATCTGTAAAATTTGTAAAAATAATAACTTTTTTACCTTGTTCAATTATATTTTCTGCCAATTCAATTGTTGTTTTAATCTTTTCTTGTGCAATTATTTTTCTTACTTTCATTAATTTTCCAAACTGAATTGTAAGAGATGACGATTCGTTAGGGTTTTTATCGTACCAATCATAATATTCCCCCATTAAATCCTCATATTCTTTATCTTTTAATCTTAAATAGACTGGTGTAATAATCTTATCTGGTAAATCTAACACCTCATCTTTGAGTCGTCTAAGGATATGTGATTGTGTCCTTTCTCTTAATTCGTCTAAATTAGAGAATCCCGATACGTTCCAAATCTTTTTTCTACCAACATTAAATTGAAACCCATTACAGTACCTTCTAGCATACGCCATCCAATTTGACGTTACAGGACTACCAACTAAGTTTAAAAGATTGTAGTAATTCATTGGTCTATTAGTCATTGGTGTTCCCGTTAGTAACCAAACTCTATCTATTTTATCACAAATATCATTTACAATTTTGGTTCTAGCTGATTGTGGGTTAGATACCATATGAGCTTCGTCCATAATAACAAGATCAAAGTTTGATTTTAAAATTTGTGAAGACTCTTTATTTTTTAGGTCGTGAAAATTTTTTAAAATATCGTAATTAACAATAACGAAATCATGGTTTTGATCAAAATTTTTACCTTCAGCAATATAAACTGAACGATCACTATAAATTTCAATTTCTCTTTGCCAATTTATTTTTAACGACGCGGGGCAAATAATTAATATTTTTTTAGATCCAGACTCAAGAGCAGCAATAATTGATGATCCTGTCTTTGCAAGTCCCATGTCGTCAGCTAAAATAAACTTTTTGTTTCCAACAAGTTTTTGAATTGCAAGTTTTTGATGTTCCATTGGTGGTCTTATTGTGTATTTGTTATAATCAATAACCACGTTTTTTACTTCATTATCTTTTATTATTGCCGATTTTGGAACCCAAAAATCATGTAAAGTCTCCCCACTAAATATTTTACCCCAAATATGATATGATTTTTCTTTTTCTACTAATAGATTTTCAACATATATTTCTTTTGGTTCTTTAGTGTACATTTTATCTTCCATCATCTTTTTACCAAAATATGAATCAAGTTTAACCCATTTTTTTGCAACTTTTGGAGATCTTCCGTGAAAGTTTATTATGTATTCGGCTTGCGATCTTGTTGGAACAAATGACTTACTATTTTGTTTTTTGTGTTTTAATATCAATATATAGTTATTTGATCCTTGATAGTCTTCAAGTAATTGAGCGGATCTGGCTTCAGGAGTTTTTGAAATTAGTTCTTCCATTTTAGTAATAATAAAAATAAAAAAAAAATAAAAAAAATCAATATTTTTTTATTTAGAATCAAGATATCTTACGATTTTTTATTGATGTAATATAAATGATTTAAATAAACCATAACATAAAACATTGGTTTTTTACTTATAAAAGTATTTATACTATATGTCAGAAAATAGAGTCCCAATAAATAGGTTAAATAAGTTCTTTTCCGAACAAGATTTTAATTTGGATATTTCTATGGGGGAAGAATGGTTACATGGTGATATGAACTTTACGATTGTTTTATATCGAATAGATAAACAAAGAACAAATACCGACGACGTGTACGGAGAATCTTTAACTGATGGTATACAATTTTTATCTCCCGTTGAATTTAATGGGTACGTTCAAATAGAATCCCCAACAAATGCTGATTATGGAACTTCTAAGTTATCACAAACAGAACCTGGAAATTTGAAGGTTGGAGTATACCAAAATCACTTAGATGGTTTAGGTATTGATATAGAATATGGTGATTATTTAGGGTATTATGAAACAGAAACTAAAGTTAGATATTATAGTGTTGTTAATGATGGTAGAGTATTATCTGACAATAAACACACATATGGTGGATATAAACCGTTTTATAGGTCAATAATCGCATCACCTGTAAATGCTAACGAATTTAAAGGAATATAATAATGTCATTACCAAAAAAAATAAAAAAACACTTACCTCTAATTCCTGAAGTTTTTGGTCACGAACGTAGAGAACAACTGTTAGGTGAAGTAACTAATGATGGTACTTTTTTACCAAAAGGGGTTTTACATTCCGATTTAGATAGGGGTATGTTAGATTTTGTCAAGGAAAGTTTAAAATTAGAAATAGACGGTAAAACTGTCCCAACTGTAGATAAAATAATTACAAACCAAAATTGGTCTCAATTTACTGAAACGTGGAATTTTCAAGATTTAGATAAAAACATTTCCTTACCTTTTATAGCGACCATTAGGCAACCAGAGGTTAAATATGGAACATTTCAAGGATTAGCGGCTAATATCCCAAATAGAAGACAATTTTTTTATTATACGGTACCAACTTGGGATGGTCAAAGAAACGGTGCCGACGTATATAAAATACCACAACCAATACCTGTTGATTTAAAATTTAATATTAAACTTTTTTGTAATAGAATGAGGGAACTTAACGATTTTAACTTGCTCGTTATGCAAAAATTCACGTCAAAACAAGCATATGCACAAATAAAAGGACATTATATCCCAATAATACTTGACGACGTTTCGGATGAAGGAATTAAAGAGTTGGAAAAAAGAAAATATTATATTGCCAATTACTCATTAACTATGAAAGGAATTTTAATTGATGAAGATGAGTTTCAAATTTCTCCAACAATCTCAAGATCGTTGACTATGATGGAGGTTGACCTTAAGAAAAAAAGTAAAAGAGTAACAATAGAACCACCAAGACCTAATTTTTTTGATTTAGAATTAAATTTTGTAAGTGGTGTGACTCAACTTTCTGAAGTTTTTAGATATTCTGTTGATTTAAAAATTAATAGTTTTATAAATTTGTCTTCGTGTAATAATATTTCTATATCTGCAATTACTAGTACAACTTTAAACTATACGGGGTGTACAGGAGCTGTACAATCTCAAACGTTAGTTAGTGGTAATACTACTAATGTTTGCGTTAAAAATGGAACAACAGTAACATTTAATCCTATAAATGGTGGAAATTATAATCAAGTTGGTATTTGTGGTAATAAATACTCGGTTTACATTAATGGTAATTTTCTTGGGGATAACATACCAATAATACAAATAAACGACGGGGACACTCTTTTGATTATAGTGTATAAATTAGACAACAGTCAAACGTCAACAATTAGTACTACGGCGTATTTGGTTTAGTTCTCTCCATAGATATCTTTTTCCTTTTCACAGGTTTTTTTAATTAAATTTTCTAAAAATTTATATATCTTCAACCCTTTTAATTCACAATATGTTTTTAATATTGTGTGAGATTCTTCAGATATTTTTATGTTTTTTATTTTTTTCATATTAATTTATTATTTTATTGGGCAGAAAAAAGGTAGAATTTTTTATCCCTACTATATAAATATTATTAATAGCTAAAGTTTTTTGTTAAAATTGATGGTATTTATATATAAAATAAAAACATAAAATAAAAAACAAAAAAATGGCATCATCTAACAAAGTTTTCGTTTCGCCTGGAGTATACACTTCAGAAAGAGATTTAACGTTTGTTGCACAAAGTGTAGGTGTAACAACATTGGGTATTGTGGGAGAAACAACACAAGGACCAGCATTCGAACCAATATTTATTACAAATTTTAATGAATTTCAAACATATTTTGGTGGTACAAGTCCTGAAAAATATATAAACACACAAATACCTAAATACGAATTACCGTATATTTGTAAATCGTATTTGCAACAATCAAATCAATTGTTCGTAACAAGAGTTTTAGGTTTGTCAGGGTACGATGCAGGACCATCATGGTCTATTAAAACTATTGGTAGTGTTAACCCTTCAACAATAGTTGCAATAGATCCAGGTACAGGGACAACTAGCGGATACACTTCAGGATTTGTTCTTAATTTTACCGGAACAACCGGTACTAGTTTAAATGTTTCTGGATCAACACCTAACCCAACCTTAATTCCAAGTTATTATAATACCTACACAGACTTTAATGGGTCTAATTCATCAATAAATCAAGATGTTTTAACTCTTATGTCTAACGAAATTAACGCATATCATGCGGCTAGATTAATAGGTGGAGTTACCGCATCAGGATCAACAGTTCTTGGATGGGGGGTTCTTAGTGCTGGAACATACACTACATTAACAGGTAGTAGTGTTGGAACGGTAACTGGAACCACAAATTTCTTAGACGTTACTAATGTAAATAATGGTACTCTTAACACTAATTTAAATGATGCTTGGTTTTATAGTCAATTTACCTATCTTCCGTATGTTGGTTCTCCGTATATCAATACATATACAGGTTTAGGTCTTGGTATGAATTTAAGTGCATTCGCACCTGTTGGAGTTGTATCTGCCGCGACATATTCTGGATCTGTAAAGTTTTACGGAACAATGTATTCAGGATCCCCTCATTTTGATTATGACGATTTAATTGTTGCAACATTAAGGTCTAGAGGAATTACAAATTATAACTCAACCAACAATGGTCCTTTTTACGAAGTATCAGGAACAACTGCTGTTCCAAACGTAAATATGAATTGTACTGGATCGTATTCTGGTGTTCAGTTTAATCCGTTTACTACTTTTGCTATATCTGGAAAAACTTGGGACAACAATACTTTTCAATTTGAAACATCTATGCAAACATCCGACACTAACTATATTTCTAAGGTTTTCGGTAAAAGTAATTTTGGTAAATCAAGAACTGATGTTCCTTTATTTGTTGAAGAAACATATTCCAGTCTTTTATTAACGGGATATCGGTCAAATAAGATTAGAGGGTTAAATTGTAACTTGGTTACTTTGGGGTCTGCAAAATCTTTAGATACTGATTCAATAGGGTTTTACTTAGAACAATATCAAACACCTGAAACACCATTTTTAGTTTCAGAATTAAGAGGAAATAAAGTATATAGACTATTTAAGTTTGTTTTAATATCCGATGGTAATGCGGCAAATCAATTAGTTAAAATGTCAATAGCAAATATATCATTTAACAATGGTACCTTTGATGTCCTTGTTAGAGATTTTTATGATAACGACCAAAATGTTAGAGTAATAGAAAGTTTTACTAACTGTTCTATGGACCCGACACAAAATAACTACATAGCAAATAAAATTGGTACGTCAAACGGTGAGTTTCAAGTGAAATCTAAATATATTATGTTAGAAATGAACGAAGATGCCCCAACAGACGCACTACCTTGTGGGTTTGAGGGTTATGTGTTTAGAGAGTACGCAAACTCTAAACCTCCGTTTGTTATCTATAAGACAAAATATTATAAGCCTGGAGAGACATTATATAACCCTCCTTTTGGTTCTGGTAATGGTGGAGATAATCCGGTAATATCCAGTGGTGAAATTTTAAGAAAAGCGTATTTAGGTATATCAAACATAACAGGTATTGATTATGATTTTTATCAATATAAAGGAAAACAACTACCAATCTCTCTTGCTACAGATACAACAGGTTTAGGTTGGGGTTATAAAACAAAAGGGTTCCATATGGATAGTGGAGCAACAGTAATCAACGTTAGTAGTAATTACATAACATCAGGAACATCGGCTTTTGAAGTTGGTACACAGTCCTTCATAACTGAACCTACGGATCCAACAGAAGATTATTACAGATTGTTTAGTCGTAAATTTACTTTATATGCTAATGGTGGTTTTGACGGTTGGGATATTTATCGTGAATATAGAACAAATTCAGACAGATTTGCTTTAGGTCAAACAGGATACAAATTTGGAGCGGCAGCGTCTATAACATATCCAACAGCTACAGGTTGGGGGGCATTTAAACAGATAACTGGACCTAACCAAGAGAATTGGGGTAACACCGATTTTTACGCATACAAATGGGGATTATCTACATTTTCAAATCCTGAAGCCACAAATATTAATGTGTTTGTAACACCAGGAATTGATTACGTTAACAATTCAAATTTAATTGAAGATGCTATTGATATGATAGAAACGGATAGAGCGGATTCTATTTATATTTGTACAACACCAGATTTTAATTTATTCTTACCGACATATAGTGATATTACTGATGGTTTAATATTTCCTCAGGAATGTGTTGATAACTTAGAACAAACGGGTATAGATTCAAATTATACCGCGACTTACTATCCTTGGATTTTAACTAGAGACTCAGTAAACAACACACAGATTTATATACCACCAACGGGAGAAGTTGTTAAGAATTTAGCCTTAACGGATAATATCGCATACCCTTGGTTCGCATCTGCGGGTTATACTAGAGGTTTAGTTAATTCAATTAGAGCTCGTAAAAAATTAACTCAAGAAGATAGAGATACCTTATATAAAGGAAGAATAAACCCTATTGCTACGTTCTCTGATGTTGGTACGGTTATCTGGGGTAATAAAACTCTACAAATTAAACAGTCAGCTCTTGATAGAATCAACGTTAGAAGATTATTATTACAAGCTCGTAAATTAATTTCGGCGGTAGCAATTAGATTGTTATTTGAACAAAATGATGGTAAGGTTAGACAAGACTTTTTAGATTCCGTAAACCCAATTTTAGATTCAATTAGAAGAGATAGAGGTTTAATTGATTTTAGAGTTACCGTTTCAAACACACCTGAAGATTTGGATTCAAACACTTTAACTGGTAAAATATTTTTAAAACCAACAAGAGCTTTAGAATACATAGATATTGAGTTTGTTATAACACCAACTGGAGCATCTTTTGATGACGTATAATAATTGTGGGGGGGACGCTCCCCACATAATACATTTATAAAATAAAATAATGAAGATAGAAAAAAAATATATTAAAGAATCTTTAAATATTACAAATAAAGATAAAAAAACGTTTTCAGAAAAAAAACAAAATATTATTTTAACTGAAAAACAGTTAGAAAAACTACTTTCTATAATCCAAAAGTAATGAAAATTAATAATCGTTTACTTAATTATTTAAAAAGTAAAAAAATTAATGAAGGGTTTGATGATGAAGGTAACCCCGATTCAAAATATTACGCTTTTGATTGGGATGATAATATTTTATATATGCCAACAAAAATAATGGTTTTAACCGAAAACGATGACGTAATTGGAATGTCAACCGAAGACTTTGCAAAATATCGAAGTCAATTAGGTAAAACCCCTTTTGAATATAATGGTACTACTGTTGTTGGGTATTCTTCTGATCCTTTTGTAAATTTTGGTGTAAAGGGAGATAAAAAATTTATAATAGATTCCATGATGGCACAACCTGGACCGTCTTGGAATGATTTTGTTGAGTGTATAAATGGTGGTTCAATATTTGCAATTATAACAGCAAGAGGTCACAATCCTGAAACAATTAAAGAATCAGTTTTAAATTTTATTGCGTCTAATCACTTAGGAATTAATAATAAAACTTTGTCTGAAAATTTAAAAAAGTATCGGAGTTTTGATAACCAATCGGTTAATGAAAATATTAAAATAAATTTTAATAACAAAGATTTAATAGAAGAGTACCTTAATATGTGTGTTTTTAATCCTGTTAGTTTTGGTGAAGGTAGCGCATCGTCCCCCGAAAAAGGTAAAATAAATGCTTTAAGGTCTTTTATTGGTTATTGTAAAGAAATGTCAAAAGAAATTGGGAATAAGTCCTTTTTTAAAAATGATGTGGAAAATAATGAAATTATACCATTTATTGGTTTTTCAGATGATGATGAAAAAAATATAGATTCAGTAAAGAAGTTTTTAAAAAAGGAATATGATGATTCACCATTAAGAACTTATTTAACAAAAGGAGGAGAAAAATTAGAAGTTTAAATAATATAACTAGTTATTTACTAGTAATAGAGTATTTAAAAAATAAATTAAAGTAAATAGAAAAAAAATAAATAGTATTATATTTATATGATATAAATAAATAAATTAAAATTAAAAATTATAACCATGGCTGATTTATTAATGAAAATGCCCTTTAATTATGAACCTAAAAGAAAAAATAGGTTTATTATAACTTTTCCATCATCTTTGGGAATTAACTCTTGGTATGTTGAAAGTACGTCAAGACCAAAAATAGAAATTAAAGAAGTTCCTATTCCTTTTTTGAATACTGAAACATATGTTGCAGGATCATTTAAATGGGGAACTATTGATGTTACTTTTCGTGACCCAATCGGACCATCAGCATCACAAGCTTTAATGGAGTGGGTTCGTTTACATGCTGAATCCGTTACAGGTAGAATGGGTTATGCTGCGGGATATAAGAAAGATGTGGATTTAGAAATGTTAGATCCAACAGGAGTTGCTGTTGAAAAATGGATACTACAAGGATGTTTTTTAACAAATGTCGATTTTGATGGTTTAAGTTATTCTGAAGACGGTCTTATTACAGTTAAGGCGACTTTAAGACCAGATAGATGTATATTAGTTTATTAATATTTTACATACCCCTTACAACCTAATAAAAAGTTCATATATTTATTTATATGGACTTTTATTTTTTTACTACCGATAATAAATATGGACACAAAACCAGAGAAAAATGGTTAAACCAAAACCATTAAGGGTTATATAATAATGAGAATTATTATAATATTTCATTTACTAAA
>Ga0181348_1000044_pt1 | contig 37920 bp, 28 predicted proteins | sample Su13VDMM110DN_FD_130092 | JGI IMG/M metagenome (GOLD analysis project Ga0181348, IMG submission 130092) | Freshwater viral communities from Lake Michigan, USA - Su13.VD.MM110.D.N | ecosystem: Environmental > Aquatic > Freshwater > Lake | place: USA: Michigan | collected 2013-07-16
AAACCAATCAAAATATTTTACAAATTGTTCTGCAATATTTGGATGATTTTCTTTACATCCTTCCCAATTACGACACAAACCAACGGTTTCAATGTCTAAAAATAAGATTTTGTTAATAGGTATATTTATCATTTTATTAAGGATTTATATAGTTCAGCTCTGTCTTTTGTTACTTTATTTAGGTCGTACGTGTCTTTTACCGTTTCATACAATCTTTGACCTAAATCGTAAGCCCAATTAGGGTTATCAATTAATTTTTTCATATACTTAGACCAATCACTATGGTTCCTAACCTCATCAACTAAAAGAGCGTTACCATCAGTAAATTCACCATGTTTAAGTGCGTGTTTTAAATCTACGGTATATGGACCTACATTTGAGGCTATTATTGCCTTTTTATAAAATCCGGCTTCGATTACTTTAAGTTGTGATTTTACCCTATTAAAAATGTGGTTTTTAATAGGAGCTAAAGATACATCAAATAATCTATAATTAGATGCGTAAGAAGTAACAGGTTTTGTCCAAACTCTATTATAGAATGTTTTTCCATCATACGGAGTATCTTCAAACTTCATTAAAAATTCTTTATGTTGGTCATCAACAAAAGAATAATTGTTTGTAAAAATTTCTTCATATCTTGACCAAACAGTTTCTTGAGGTGTGATTGGTCTTTGTTTTTGTTCTCTAGTTTGTTGATTAATTTCAGTAACCGTACCTCGAATATCAAATCCACATAGATACATTTCAAACTTATCTTGTTGTGGTCTTAACTTATTTATTGTGCCGTCCAATAGTTTTAAATCGTGAAGGTGAGATGACCCACCTAACCACCCAAATCTTAATTTGTCTGACGTTTCTGTTTTGTATTTAAACTGTGGTTCATTGGGGTTTATTGCGTTAGGTAAAACATAAACACTTTTATTTAGTTTTGATATTTCTTTTGCAAAAACTGAGGTTGTCGTTGTTACATGTTGAGCGACTTTTAAATTATTCATAATTTTTTCATGTAATCGGTGTTCCATTACTAAACTATGTACAGGATGTTCTTTTGTTGGTAACCAATAGTCGTCGATATCGGCAATTGTTACAACACCTAATGAATTAATTTTTTTTATTAATTCTACAGAATGTTCATACTCATGACCAATTGTTCTATGAAAATGGACAATGTCATATTGTTTCCAATAATTTAAATCATTAACCCTTGGTTCGTAATCAATGTCAACATGAAATTCATCTGAATGGTTATTTTGTAAACAAATGTGCGGGTCCAAACTTCTGAACTTACCGACACCTGTTTTATCTGAAGGTAATACTAATACTCTTATTTTACTCATATAAATTTTTATTTAAGTAAAAAATAATATATTTAAAACAAAAAATCCACCCTTAAGGTGGATTTGATTAACTTAGTTTTTTTACTTTGTTAACTTTACCAATGAATAGATGGTTACCCACTTTAAATTGTATAGTTTCGTTTGAATTTTGGGTGGACTCAACTAACATACCAGCCTCTTTAAGTTCTTCTCTAACTGCGTCTCTAACCGTATCCCTCACCACATCACGTATCATTGTTTTGATATCGTCCATATTAACGTTTCCATTATTGTTTTGTGTTTGTGTTTGTGGTTTGTTTTCACTTATAGGTTGTTTTTGGTTTGTTTTGTTACCATTATTAATATTCATTAATCTTTGAGCCCCCTCAATAATATCATTTGAGATTGTTGGTGTTGTAGTTGAATGTTGTATAATTGGTTGTTCTATCATTAACCTTTTAATTTCATCAGGTAATTTTGAATTTTTAATTTTCTCCATGTCTAATGGTCTGCTAGGGTCGTGTGTTGGAGTTACATTTTCCGGTAAAAATTCTTGAGGTAAATTATACGATGCGTTTGTTGGTTGAAATTCCTCAACCATTGGAATGTTTGTATTTCTTACATCGCCTCTTTTTAGTACGTTATGTTTATCCATTATTTTTTTTGAGACTGCGAGTCTCTGCATTAATTCTTCTGCTGATCCCATATTATGTTATATTTTCTAAATTATCGGTATTGTCCTCATTACCCTGATTATCGAATACTGCGTTAACAATAACTCTAGACATCGATTTATCACCATTTGGGTTATAAAATGGACGCGACTCAATAAATTTATCCCCTTGTAGTTGATAAGTCAATATTTTATCTAATCTAAATAATCTCCATCCGGGTATTGGATTACCCTTAACCTTATTTGAATGTGACGAACCTTCTATTTCCCAAGCCCTTAAAACAAAATTACCTGATTTACTAATACCAAAACATACTGGTTCAATATCTCGATATCCTTTACCGTATTCTCTTCCATTATAATTTATCGTTATAACGTTTTTCATGTTTATCGATCGTTGTATATCTTGTGCCGATGCAATCTCAGTAATTAGACCTTTAAGACTATTCATTAATTTCATTGTACTGAATAATAGGGGTTGTTTTGTGAGTATTTATTTACCTTTAAGTCATCTTTTCTTTCCGCAACATCAGTACTTGTTCCTATGTTGTTATTATAAATGTCTAACTCAACTCCAGTCCCTCTACCAATCTTATCACCATTTGCCAATGCATCAGGGTGAACCGACGAATATTGGTCAACAGGTGAAAAGTCATTTCTAGGAAATAGTTTTTTTCTTTGCTCTTCTGCAATTTTAGATAAGACATTGTTTGGTTGCGAAAAATCTAATTTATCAGATTGAATTGCCATATCAAATGTGTTTTATAAGTTTATTTATTTTTTTTATTTCTTCAGTTACCGATAAACTATCTACCGTTGTAGTGTGTTTATCGTTTAAATTGAAAGAATTTTTTTCGTGTGAATCCAAATATTGGTTTTGCATTCCAGTATCTGATTTTATTTTTTTAGAAGAGTCGTCAGACCCCCTCCAAGTTTTTAAAACTTCATCACACCAATTTTTCATCCTATCACCACCATTTAAGATAAATGGTGAATCTTCTTTATTACCTCCATAATTGTCAAACCAATTTTTTATTCTTTTGATTTGTTGATATGTTGCTAAACCACTTTTGGTTAATTCTTGATTTCTTTTATATCCTTCTATGTTTGTGTTACCGTTAGTCGAATTAATACATTGTTTTAAATGTTTTAATAACGATTCGGGTAACTTTGCTTCTCTGTCGTATAGATTACTGTTCATCTCTCATTAATTCTATTAACTCTTTAAATGTTAAACCATTTTCTTTAGCAGATTTTTTTATTAATCTTATATTTCTAAGTAATAGTGGAGAAACGTCTAATTTTCTTTTTGTTAAATCGTCATCTTTTTTATCTTTATCAACGATTTTATCTTCACGGACTTTAGACTCGTCTAATTCTTTTTCTTTAAGAATTAACCTATCTATAAAATTTTTAAGGTTTTTTATTTTTTTAGGTGCATTTTTTTCTAATGTTTCTTTTTTACCAAATGCTGTCGTTCTCTCGATTGCCGATTGTTCGTCACCTATTTTTTTTTTAAAATATTTAATAGTGTCCTTAGCATCTAAATTCTTTGTGTCTTCATATCCAAATGCCTTTGACATATCCTCCTCTTTTACTTCCCCTTCACCCCATCCTCTTAAAAATGGGTATCTAGGGTTTCTTGAGCCTGGAACGATTTGGTCTGTAGTTTTTGTTCCAATACCTGTACTTGCAGGATCTAAAATACCAATACTTGATGATAACCAAGTACCGTCAGTATCAACAAGTTCAGTAACTTCCTGTTTGTCTTTTGTATCTTTTTTTAATTTAGATTTAAAAATTTCGTGAGTCTTACATGGCATGAATTTTTTTTCACCATTTTCGTTATGATGATGAAATCCTGCACACCCTAAAGTTTTAGCAACTCTTTCTGCTCTATCTTTTGTTGAGTATTTATAACTTTTCATTCCGTCTTTTACCTATAAATACTTCAAACAAAGTATTTATCATAAAAAAGAATGCCAACGCAGAATCTAAATACGTATTATTTTCCAAAATACAAATCTAATTTAAGATACGGTCAATATTTTGACTTAACTTTATCTGCGGATGAGGGTGACTACAATCAAGAAGGAGTGTTTTCAACTAATTTAATTGCCGAAAATGACGGCAATAGATTGCCAATTAACATTGACATAACAAGTTCAAATTGTTCCCCACAAAATAGTATAAGTTTTGGTCAATACCTTTCAGGGGCAACTATAGTTTCTAAAAACTATTATAACCCAAACAATTTAGATTTAAGTTGTTATTCGGCATTTACCGGATCGTGTGATGTTGGTTTAGTGGCTACAGATAACGGATTATACACTGGTATGACCGGAAACACTTTGTATTACACAATGGGTATTAGAAACGATTATAAATTTCACCCACATTATTATGATAGAAGAATGAAGCTTCACATGGTTACCGGGTATACCACATCACCAAATGTGGTTTTTTCGGGTAGACCAAAAAATACATTATATAATATTGTTTCTGATTATGACCCTTATATTGGTTACTACCAACAACTTTATGGTGGTTTTTACCAAGGATTCTATAAGTTATTTGGATATGATTATGAGGTATTTCCCGAAAGAGTTAATAAGGGATGGACTGTGGAGATGATGTTAAAACCAAGAATCACTGATATATATACCGCAAACACAAATACCCAACAATACTTGAACAACATTTATAATAATAATGCTGGTACATTCTTTTATTTTGGTACAAGAGCTGAGAATAAATATTATCATTTTGCAAATGGTAGTCCGTTGTCTAATAGTGGGTATACAAGGGCAACATTAGGATTGACCGAATTGAGCACATGTAGTTGTTCTAATACCGGTGTTACAAATTCTAATTGTATTACGGTATACCCTAAAAGTGCAACAACAGCTTATCATAATATTGGTTGTGGTTGTGGTGCATGTACCGAACAAATGTCTGTACCACCATTAGATCCTAAGTTTGATGTATTATCTAATGGCGTATCAATAAGATTTAATGGTTGCCCTGCAAATCCAAGTTTGTGTGTTAAATATATTAAAATAACGGGAGATTGTGTAACAACTGGTAGTTGTTTAACTACGGGATTAACGTATCAAACAGGATATACAATTACAGAAGTTTGTTCACCACCAATATATGATGATTGTGACTATGTTTGTACCGCAATTACTGAAGACAGATGGGTTATGATTAGCGCAGTATTTGAGAGGTATACAACAATAGAGAACTGTGACCTATTAAATTTAGGAGGATTAAATGATATTAGAAAGGTAACATACCAATCAATATTAAATGGTACGTCATATAATTTGATAATGCCACCTGAAACAAATTCTGGTGGAACTAAAGAAAATAAGGTATACCAAGTTAATTTTAATAGAAAATGGTTTGATGATACATTTTATAGGATGGGTACGTTAACGTTATATGTTAACGGATATAAATTTATGGTGATTGAAAACTTTGAGGAGATTATTCCTAGAGAGTTAAACACCGAAAAAGAAAAACAGATAGGAGTTCCTTTTAATTTATCTTTTGGTGGTGGGTCACAAGGACTACACGACCATTTAATATTTTCATCAACAACAACCCCTTATGGTCCATACATACAGGATCCAGAATTATTCCCAAATAATATTTTATCGGCAACAACATATAGTGGGTTAAGTACTAACATTCTTATTGAACAAAATTTTGGGGGAACATTTATGGGTGGTATTTCTCAGTTTAGGATGTATACGGAGCCATTAGGGTCACCATCAATACAACATAATTTTAGGATTTTAGAAAAACAATATCGTTTATTTAACTTTTGGTGTCCTAATTGTTTAAATCCTGCAACCCCAACACCTACACCTACTCCTACAATAGGGACTCCGACGCCGACACCAACAATAAGCCCGACTCCGACACCAACACCAACACTTAATGCTCAACCAACTTTTTGGAATAGTTTTAGAATTGTTGGTCAAGAACAATGGGATTCATTTACTTATGTTGCCAATCCTGAAGCCGCTCAAATTATTGTATGTAATAATAATCAATATGCCGGCCAACCTGGGGTGATAACCGCACCTTTAATTGTCGGTTCATTTGTTGGTCAATATAATAATCCTAGTAGTCCGTACCAAGAAGGACATTTCATAGTGGCGAATAATGGTAATGTTTCACCTCTAACTGTATTGTATTGGGTTGTAATAAACGCTAGTGGTATAGTTACCCAATATACACTATTATCCCCCCCTTGTTAATAAAATATTATTTATGGACTTTTTTATAAAACAAAACGCAACTTTACCAATATTAAAAATGGATGTGGTCTATGATGGTAGAACCGACGCGGCTAAAGATTTCTACAACATTTTAGATAATGCGTCAATAAGATTTTCAATGAAGTTAGAAAGTAACGGAATACAAAAAATATTTATGAAAGATGCGTACTTAACCGAAAAGTATAGGACTAATCCCGATTCACCAAGAGAATACTACATATATTACAAATGGGACGTTAAAGACACAAACAAAGCTGGTCGTTACCTTGGTGAGTTTTCTGTTATTTTAGCGAATGGTGATTTAATTGCACCAATTAGGGAAAATCTTTATATCAATATCATTTGACATTTAGTTATATAAATCGTATTTATTAGGTAAGGGAAATCACAAATCATTTGTGAGTATAATAACCCAAAACTAAAAAATATAAATATGGTACCACAAGAAGAAATTGAACGTTTTCTCTTAGGAGAAGATGATGAAAAATATATCGTTTCACTCGAATACGATTATAAAACCTCAAAAATATATAAAGTTATTCAGGACCCTGTTAAGGGAAAAATGTTACGTCCTGACACATTCATTCCATTTGCTTGGGTTGGTGACCTAAAAGGTAAAAACTTTTACAAGAACGATAAGCACGCACAAAAACGTGCGATGAGTGAAAATGGAATCCTTATTGAAAAGTTAGAAGACCACGGAGATGAACGACTACAACAAGGATTAACCTATTTGGTTAAAACAACAAAAACATATTCAAACCTTATAAACTTTTTTAAAGGTGGTGGTCTTGACCCATGGGGTAGAGACAACTCAGATGTTATTACAATTTTATCTCCAGTTGAACAATACTTAATTCAAAAAGGTAAAAGACTATTTAAGGGGTTTGACGAATACGATGATATTCACAGATTTGTATTTGATATTGAGACCACGGGGTTAGACCCTAAAACCAGTAAAATGTTCTTAATCGGAATGAGAGATAATCGTGGTTTTCTAAAATTGTTATCCGCACAAAATGAAGATGAAGAAAGACAAATGATTGTTGAATTCTTTAGAACAATTGATGAGTTAAAACCATCACTAATTGGGGGTTACAACTCAGCATTTTTTGACTTTCCTTACATTTTAAAAAGAGCGGAATTGTTAAACTTAAATATTAAAAAAATATCAAAGACCCTACATCCCGATTATTCATTAAAACAAAAAGACGGCATATTAAAGTTGGCAAATGAAATGGAACCTTATGTTCAAACACAAATGTGGGGATATAACATTGTGGATATTGCTCACGCTGTTCGTAGAGCACAAGCCATTAACTCAGACATTAAGAGTTGGTCTTTGAAATATATCACCAAGTTTATTGAGGCGGAAAAGACAAGTCGTGTTTACGTAGAAGGGGATAAGATTGGTAAAATATATTTTGATAATGAAGATTATTATTTAAATCCTGAGAGTGGTGGGTTTAAAAAGGTTGGTATGCCAGGAACAGAAAATCTTATGGAGAGATTCCCCGGTAAGTTTTTAGAAGTAAAAGGTTCAAATATTATTGAACGATACTTGGACGATGACCTTTATGAGACAATGGTAGTTGATGAACAATTTAATCAAGCAAACTTTTTATTGTCCAAACTGGTACCAACCACATATGAAAGACTGTCAACAATGGGTACCGCAACTTTATGGAAAATGATTATGTGTTCATGGTCATACAAACATAAATTAGCAATACCTAAAAAATTAGAGAAAAGAAAGTTTACGGGTGGTTTATCACGTTTGGTTCAAGTTGGGTACTCAAGAAACGTATTGAAACTTGACTACTCATCACTATACCCATCTATTCAGTTAGTTCATGATGTATTTCCTAAATGTGATGTTACAGGAGCAATGAAGAGTATGTTAAAGTATTTTCGTGATACCCGTATAATGTATAAGAACTTAGCCGGTGAATTTAAAATGTCTGACCCTAAACTTGCAATTTCATACGACAGAAAACAATTACCAATTAAAATCTTTATTAACGCATTCTTTGGTTCATTATCGGCTCCTCACGTATTCCCTTGGGGGGATATTGATATGGGTGAGCAAATTACCTGTACCGGTAGACAATATCTTCGACAGATGATTATGTATTTTATGAAAAGAGGTTACGTTCCATTAGTGATGGATACGGATGGTGTTAACTTTGAAACACCTCAAGAACGTGTGGAATACAAATATATCGGTAAGGGACTTAACGGGTTAGTTAAAGAGGGTAAAGAGTATGTTGGTTCGGAAGCCGATGTTGCGGAGTATAATGATTTATTTATGAGAAATGAAATGGGTCTTGATATTGATGGAATATGGCCAGCAACGATTAATGTTGCTCGTAAGAACTACGCCCTTCTTACCGATAAAGGAAAAGTAAAATTAACGGGTAACTCAATTAAGTCTAAAAAATTACAAACATATGTTGCGGAATTTTTGGATAAGGGACTTAGAATGTTACTTGATGGTAAGGGTTCTGAATTTTTAGATTTTTATTATGAATATGTAAATAAAATTTTTTACAAAGAAATTCCACTATCTAAAATTGCAAACAAGGCTCGTGTTAAACAATCCTTAGAAGACTATAAAGTTCATATTACAAAAACAACAAAGTCTGGAAGTATGATGTCACGACAAGCACATATGGAATTATTATTACAGGCAAATAAAAGTCCGGGTCTTGGAGATACCATTTTTTATGTAAATAATGGAGAAAGAAAATCACATGGAGATGTTCAAAAAAGAAAAGATTCTTTGGTGTTAAATTGTTATATGATTGATGAGAGGGAAATTGAAATGAATCCTGATTTGTTAGGTGAGTATAATGTACCAAGATATTTAGCGGCATTTAATAAAAGGATTGAACCTTTGTTAGTTGTTTATAGTCCTGAAATTAGAGAAGAAATTTTAATTGAGGACCCTAAGGACCAACCAATTTTTACAAAATCTCAAACGGAACTAGTTAGGGGATACCCAATGAAAGAGTTTCACCAAGATACTCTTGACGAAGTTTTAACATTATCAGATACTGAAATATCGTTTTGGCAAAGTGTAGGAATCGACCCTTACTATATGTATATTGATGATACTTTAACTATGGTTAATACTGATTTTGTTGAAAGTAACAGAAAATTAATGTTAGAGGTTGTTAATAAAAACACTAAAGTGGATTCTGAAGAATTATATGAATTTGATGTTGATGGGGATTTAATGTCTCTTAGTTTTGACTAAGAACTTTTTAATCCATCGGATGAGAGGATATACCAAAAATCACCAACCCATTTGAATTCTACACATGACCCATGACTAAGTTCGACTTCTTCAAACTCTTCATCGATTAATTTGTCTGATTTAACTAAAACGGTTGTTAATGATTTAACAACGACGTGGTCCGTATTTTTTGAATCTAAAAATAACACATTACCACTATCACCTTTAAAAATTATAACATATTCTCCTTGTGTGTGATAATTTTGATTAATGACTACAGAGGAATCCGAAGTTTCAATTTCGAAACCATTAATAATTCTTTTTGAGGGGAACGATCTAAAAACTGGCATAAATAAATTATATAACAGTATATGGACTTGTAAATGGTCTAAACTTTAATGCTTTATTCATATTTTCCGCTTGAACACCTTTTATTTCCCATTGTTTTTCAGGTCTTAGTCTTTCAAGCCTTGCTTTTAATTCTTCCCATAACATAGTTTTCTCGTCTTTTGATTCTGTGGCTAGTGATGCATACTCTAAAGTTAATTCAGAGTCAGGGGTTTTTAAATTACCACTATATTTACCTCTAACTCTCGCAAGTGTTTCTTTACAGTACGCAGTAAACCATCTACGAACCCAAGTTTGTGCTGGCGAATTTAATTCATCCCATCTCATTTCATCTATAGGTACGTCTGAAGGTAACCTAACAATATCTGGATTTTTCTTTAAACAATCCTCACGGTCAAACGTATCGTAATACCAATACCAAACTCGACTATGATTATGTCTTAGATTACCAAAATCAAATTTACCACCAGGCACATTCATTAAGTGGATGGCCTTTTTACCTTCAGGTAGTGCGGTGATTCTATATGTTAAGTCACCCGTAATAATTCTTCTTTTAATATTAATGTCAGACATCCTTAAAAGAATGTCAAACGCAGACGTAACAAAATAGTTACCTGTGGTGCCCATTTGTGAAAAACCTGCTCCACCACCTAAACCAACACCACCCATACCTCCAAACCCACCCATAAACGGGTCGAAATATGCTGCGTCTAACTCAGAACGTGAAAACCAAAGAAGCTCATTAAGTTCTCTTCCCGCTGGAATCTCATATATTTGTTGGTTAGCGACTAACTCAATATAGTCTTTTTTTAGTACGTAATCCCCACCAGCTTGTAAACCAACAATTTTAGAATACGCATAAGTGTATTGAGTTTCCCAATCTAAACTTCTTGTAGTGAACGCTCTTGTTACGGATTGTTCGTCAAGATTTAACCCGTATAAAGACGCCCACTGACTTTCAATAAGCCAATCATTGACGTGTTGAGCGTAGTCTTGAATAGATAATTCCAATAAAGAGTCCATCATGTCATCCTCAAGTTCAACAGATCTTAAAGGCGCACCCAAAAGATTCTTTATTCTTTTGTAAAGTTTACTTCTTTCTGGTTCCGTGATAATTACTGTAGACATATGATATTTTATTATATAAATATCTACGATTTAAAAAGGATTACTTTAGGTCTATTTTTTTTGTTTGTGTTACGTAAGAGTCATTAACAAATTCCCAATTTACAACGTTCCAAAAATTGTGAATATATTTGTCTCTTTCGTTTTTATATTTTAAATAATATGCGTGTTCCCATAAATCTAAACCAAGTAATGGATAACCATTTATCTTTTCAGTATTCATTAATGGGTTATCTTGGTTTTGTGTTGTAACCATTTTTAAATTATTATTTTTTGTAATAATCAACCAAACCCATCCTGAACCGAATCTATTTTTTGCTTCTTCCTCAAACTTTTCTTTAAATTTTTCAAAAGAACCAAAAGTTTTATTTATTTTACTTAAAATAGGGTCTTTTATTGTTTGTTTTTTTGGTGACAACATTTTCCAAAAAAGTGCATGATTAAACGCCCCTCCCCCATTATTTTTAACTTTAGTATTAAAACTTGATATTTTTTTAATAATGTTTTCTAAATCAATATCTTTACCTGGTATTTTTTCTAACTCAACATTTAATTTCTCAACATACCCCTTGTAATGTTTATTATAGTGAGTTTTCATTGTTTCAGAATCTATAAACACATTAACATCATTAAAATCGTAAGGTAATTTATCTATACTTATTTTTTTAATTTCACTTATAATTAATTGTTTAGATGTAGATTCAACTTGTAATTCTGACTCTAAATTTTCAATTCTCTCTTGGAATGGTTTATAAATTGTCTTTTCTATTTTTTTATTTTTGTATTCAAAATCTTTAACTTCTTTGCCTGCTTTTGCATTTGCTTCATCCTCATTTTTACCTCCAACATCTTTTCCTTTTTTTCTATTCAAAACTGTTCTTTGGTATTCATGTACCCATTCATGTGATAAAGTTTTTAAAATGTCTCTATTGATTCTGTCCTTAACTAAAATTTTTAACTTATGAGAGTCGGTTCTTGAACCTGTTGTCATTGTTCCCGTTCTTTTATTTTGGAATATGACAGTAATGTCATCTTTAAGTGGGTGTGACTTTTTTAAATTATCTATAAATTTATTTATTAATGATTCTTGTTCCTTGTTTGGATCAACCCCATTGTATCTAATATGAACTTCCATTATATATAAATATCACCGACCTTTAGAAATCATTTTCAACATTTCTTCAATTGTAGACGCATCATCCATTAAACTATCCCCCATAACCGTTGAAATAACTTTTTTCTTTCTATTTAATATGTCATAAATTGCCCCCTCAATTGTATTTTCAAACAACGGATAATAAACTGAAGTTGAATTTTTTTGTCCAATTCTATGTGATCGGTCTTCTGCTTGTGCATGTTCTGCAGGAACAAATGATAAGTCGTTCATAATTACAGCTTCCGCTGCGGTTAAAGTTAATCCTACGCCTGCGGCTTTTAAGTTACCAACAAACACCATAATCTTGTCATTTGTTTGGAATTCGTCCACCGAGTTTTGACGATGTGGTTTTGAACAACTACCATCCAAATAAACCGCAGATTTCCCAAAGTGTTGATAAATTTGTTGTAGAGTATCTGTAAAGTTTGTAAAAATAATTACTTTCTTACCTTGTTCAATAATGTTTTCCGCTAACTCAATAGTGTTATTAACTTTTTCCTGAGCAATTATCTTTCTAACCTTCATTAATTTACCAAACTGTATTGTTAGTGAATTAGATTCTTCAGGGTTTTGGTCGTACCAATCGTAATATTCTCCCATAATTTCTTCATAATCTTTAGATACTAATCTTAAATAAACAGGAGTAATTATTTTTTCAGGTAAATCTAAAACCTCTTCCTTTAATCTACGTAAGATATGTGTTTGAGTTCTTTCCCTCAATTCTTCTAAGTTTGTAGCCCCTTGGACATTCCAAATTTTTCTTTTACCAACATTAAACTGAAACCCATTACAATATCTTATGGCGTAAGCCATCCAATTTGCCGCAACAGGACTATCAACAATATTTAATAAGTTATAATAGTTCATTGGTCTTGATGTCATTGGGGTTCCTGATAATAACCAAACCCTTTCTATTTTGGAGATTATATCATTTACAATCTTAGTTCTGTTTGCTTGTGGATTTGAAATCATATGTGCCTCATCCATAATCACAAGGTCAAATTTTGTCTTTAAAATTATTGAGTCGTCTTTCTTTTTAATGTCGTGGAAATTTTTTAAAATGTCGTAATTAATAATAACAAAATCGTGTTCATTTGAAAATTTCTTACCCTCCGCAATATAAACAGACCTATCTGAATAATTTTCAATTTCACGTTGCCAATTAATTTTTAAAGACGCGGGACAAACAATCAATATTTTTTTTGCTTTAGTTTCTAAAGACGCTATAATTGCCGAAGTTGTTTTACCTAAACCCATATCATCGGCTAAAATAAACTTTTTGTTCCCAACCAATTTTTCAATAGCCTCAATTTGGTGTTTCATTGGCATTCTATGTTGGTACTCACTATAATCAATAACAATATTTTTTACTTCGTTATCTTTAATAATTGCTGATTTTGGCATCCAAAAATCATAAGTGGTGTCTCCTGAGAAGATTTTACCCCAAATGTGATAAGATTTATCTTTTTCCACCAAAAGTTTTTCAACATAAATTTCTTTTGGTTCTTTGGTATACATTTTATCCTCCATTAATTTTTTGCCAAAGTATGAATCTAACTTTACCCATTTCTTAGCAACTTTTGGTTGAACATCGTGATAGTTAATTATATAGTCCGACTGAGGCCTTGTTGGAACAAAAGATTTGCTATTTTGTTTTTTTTGCTTTAAATTAAGGATATAATTATTTGAGCCCATATAATCTTCTAAAATTAAAAGGGCCTTAGATTCCGGTGTTTTTGATATAATATTTTCCATATTAATATAATAAAAATAAACAATCTAATAGAAAAAATCAATTAAACTATTTATAAGTATGACACAAAATCGCGTACCTATTACCAGACTTAATAAATTTTTTGCAGAACAAGACTTTAATTTAGAGTTGGCAATGGGTGAGGAATGGTTATTGGGTGATATGAATTTCACTTTAGTACTTTATCGGGTTGATAGACAAAAAACAAATAGTGATGATGTTTATGGGGAGGCATTGTCAGATTCCATTCAGTATTTACCACCGGTAGAATTTAAAGGGTACGTTAAAGTTGAAGCCCCAACAAATGCGGATATGGGAAGTAGTAAAATTTATCAAACAGAACCCGGAAATTTAATAGTTAGTGTATATCAAAAAAGTCTAAACGAATTGGATATTGATATAAATTTAGGTGATTATCTTGGTTACTATGAAACTGAAACAAGAGTTAGATATTATTCTGTAGTCGATGATGGAAGGGTCGTTTCAGACAATAAACATACGTATGGTGGGTATAAGCCATATTATAGGACAATAATTGCGGCACCAGCCAATGAAAATGAATTTAGAGGAATTTAATTATGTCGTTACCTAAACAAGTAAAAAATAAATTATCACTAATACCACAAAAGTTCGGGGTCGAGAGAAGACAAGAACTATTAGAAGATATAACTGACAAAGGTACTTACCTACCTAAAGGGGTTTTACATGCCGATTTAGACAGAGGAATGTTAGATTTTGTTAAAGACCAATTAGAGTTAAGTGTTGACGGTAAAAAAATACCAACAATAGATAGAATAATTACTAACCAAAGTTGGATTCAATTTACTGAGACTTGGGATTTTCAAGATTTAGATAATAATGTTTCATTGCCGTTTATATCCACAGTTAGAATGCCTGAGGTTAAATACGGTACAAATAACGCCGGTAGAGCAAATATACCCGTAAGAAGACAATTTTTTTATTACACTGTTCCAACTTGGGATGGTCAAAGAAAAGGGGTTGACGTTTATAAAATCCCCCAACCTATACCTGTTGATTTAACATTTAATGTTAAAATATTCTGTAATCGAATGAGAGAGGTTAATGAGTTTAATAGGATTATGATGAGAACGTTTACTTCTAAACAGGCATATTGTCAAATTAAAGGTCACTACATACCATTAAAATTAGAAGATGTTACTGATGAGTCAGTTAAAGATATCAATAAAAGAAAGTATTATATTTCAACATATAAAATAACGATGTTGGGTCTTTTAATTGATGAGGAGGAATTTGAAGTTACTCCTGGTATCACAAGACAAGTCTCTTTGTTTGAGTTTGATACAAGAACCCCATCTAAAAGGGCGGTTATAGAACCACCAAACCCAAAAGATTTTACATTAGATTTTTTATACGTTACAGGAAACACATCATTAACTGAGGTCTTTAGATATACAGCAAACATAGATATTATTAGAACTGAAAATTTAAAAACCTGTTTTTATTTAGGTTATACATCAACAACAACAAACACTTTGGGGTATGTAAGTTGTGTCGGAACGCCAACAACAATATCATTAACTACTGGATCGACAGGAAATGTTTGTGTTAAGGGAGGCACAACACCAACATTAAGTAATGTGACAGGGGGTACGTTATCTTCATCGTCTTCTTGTTTTGGTAGTTATTCTGTAAACATAACAAGAGATGGGGTATCATATTACTTGGGGGACGATATTTCACCAATACAAATTATTAATGGTGATACTTTAAATGTTGTTATAAATAAATTAGACCCTACACAACAATCAATAATATACACTAATGTTACCTTAGTGTAACTATTCTCCATATATATCTTTTTCTTTTTGACAAGTTTTTTGAATTAGTAATTCTAAAAATTTATAGATTTTTAAACCATTTTCTTCACAGTACTTTTTTAATAAGTCATGGGACTCCTCAGAAATTTTTATATTTTTAATTTTCTTCATTATGTATAAATATTTTATATAGTAGAAAAAAGGTAGAATTTTTTCATACTACCTTGTAAATAATATTATATGGGTATGTTTTTTGCGTTTAATACGGGTATTTATATATAAAATAAATCAATTAACTAAAAAAACATGGCATCTTCAAACAAAGTATTCGTTTCGCCTGGTGTTTATACATCAGAAAGAGATTTAACTTTTGTTGCACAAAGTGTGGGTGTAACAACCTTAGGTTTAGTTGGTGAGACATTACAAGGTCCCGCTTTTGAACCAATTTTCATTACAAATTTTGATGAGTACCAAATCTATTTTGGTGGTACCAATCCTGAAAAATTTGTAAACACACAAATACCTAAATATGAGACATCATATATTGCTAAAGCATATCTACAACAATCTAATCAATTGTTCGTAACTAGGGTTTTGGGATTATCAGGATATGATGCTGGACCATCTTGGTCTATCGTCACTATTGGTAACATTAATCCGGCAACCATTACCGCTACGGGTACTACATCAACAACGTTACAATTTACAGGGACTACAGGTGCAAGTTCAAACATAACCATCACACAGGTACCTACAATTTTAAACGGTGAGTTTAATAATATGTACACACAATTTGATGGGGGTACATCAAGTTTAAATTTAGATTTTCAATCATACATTGCAACTCAACTTGGTTATTTTGCAACATCGTCACCATTATCAGGAAAAACCGCTCAGTTTTGGGGGTCTGTTAGTAGCTCAACATTCAACACCATTACAGGTGTAACTTTAAATGGGTTAGGAGCAATTAGTGCTACTTCAGAAACGTTTGGAGTTGATAATGTTAATTTGGCGTCTGCTAATTTATCAGCATCAACAAATGATTCGTGGTACTACGCATTATTTGAACCTGGAGTAACTAATCCTATGACAACATATTATGGTTATAGTTTTGGAGCTGCGGTTGCAACAATTTCAGGGACACCAGTAAGTGGGGTATTCTCAGGAACCGTTACGATTAACGTCACCAAATTTACGGCATCGGCGTATACCACTTTTGACAATTTAGTTGTTGCAACACTAAGATCTAGAGGTCTTACAAATTTTTCATCATCACAACATGGACCATTGTACCAAGTAACAGGTACAACTGATGTGAATTTAGTTTGTACGGGTAACTATTCAGGAATATCAAGTAACCCTTACGCGACTTTTGCGATATCTGGAATTACTAAAGATAATGATACGTTTAATTTTGAGACATCTATGACATCAAGTGATTCTCAATATCTATCTAAAGTGTTTGGAAGAAGTAACTTTGCGAAAGATAGAACTGAGGTTCCTTTATTTGTTGAAGAAGTTTATAGTAGTTTATTACTTAATGGATATAGACAAAATAAAGTTAGAGGTTTAAAGTGTGATTTAGTTGAATTAAATTCTGCACAATCTTTAAACAGTCAGTCAATCGGATTCTATTTAGAACAATATCAAACACCAGAAACACCTTATATTGTTTCAGAATTAAGAGGTAATTTAGTTTATAAGTTATTTAAATTTAAACTTATTTCTGACGGTAACGCGGCTAACAGATTAGTTAAAATATCAATCGGTAACATCTCGTTTAATAATCGTACGTTTGATGTGTTCATTAGAGATTTTTATGATAACGACCAAAACGTTAGAGTTATTGAAAGTTTCACTAATTGTTCATTAGACCCAACATTAAATAATTATGTGGCAAATAAAATTGGTACATCAAATGGTGAATACAATTTAAATTCTAAATATGTGATGATAGAAATGGGTGATGAAGCCCCTACGGACGCATTACCTTGTGGATTTGATGGTTACGTAATGAGAAGCTATGCAAGTGCTACCCCACCATTTATTGTCTATAAAACTAAATACCTTAAACCGGGTGATGTGGTATATAACCCTCCTTTTGGATCAACAAACGGTGGAGACAATGCTGTTATTTCAAATGGTGAAAACCCAAGAAAGGCGTATTTAGGTATTTCTAATATTAGTGGTGTTGATTATGACTTTTTTGAATACAAAGGAAAACAACTACCTGTAAATCTTGGAACTGACACAACTGGACCTTCATGGGGTTATCAAGTTAAAGGATTCCACATGGATAGTGGAGCAACTGTAGTTACTGTGGGTCCTGGTTATGTGACTTCAGGGCAATCTGCTTTTGAGGTAGGTGTCGGGTCGTTTAATTCTGAACCAACAGATGCGGATAACCCATACTACAAACTTAACACTCGTAAGTTTACATTATATCCTGCAGGTGGTTTTGATGGTTGGGATATCTATAGAGAATATAGAACTAATGGTGATACTTACGCACTTGGTCAAACAGGATACAAGTTCGGAGCTGAACCATCACCAACATATCCTACAGCTACCGGATGGGGGGCGTTCAAACAAATCTCAGGACCTAATCAAGAAACGTGGGCAAATTCTGATTACTACGCATACAAATGGGGTCAAAATACATTCAACAATCCTGAAGCAGTTAACATTAACATATTTGTTACCCCTGGTATTGATTATGTTAATAATTCAAACTTGGTTGAGGAAGCGATTAATTTGATAGAATCAGACAGAGCAGATTCAATTTACATCTGTACTACTCCTGATTTCAATATGTTCTTACCATCATGGAATGACGTTGCGGAAGGTTTAATATACCCACAAGAGGCGGTAGATAACTTAGAAACGACAGGAATAGATTCAAACTATACCGCATCTTACTACCCATGGGTGTTAACAAGAGACAGTGTTAATAATACACAACTCTATTTACCACCAACTGCTGAGGTTGTTAAAAACTTAGCGTTGACAGATAACATCGCATTCCCTTGGTTTGCATCTGCGGGTTACACAAGAGGTTTAGTGAATTCAATTAAAGCAAGAAGAAAGTTAACTCAAGAAGATAGAGATACCTTATATAAGGGAAGACTTAACCCTATTGCTACTTTCTCTGATGTTGGTACCGTAATATGGGGTAACAAAACAATGCAGATTAGAGAATCCGCACTTGATAGAATCAACGTAAGAAGATTGTTATTACAAGCTCGTAAATTAATTTCAGCGGTAGCAATTAGATTATTGTTTGAACAAAATGACGATAAAGTAAGACAAGATTTCTTAAATTCAGTTAACCCAATCTTAGACCAAATAAGAAGAGATAGAGGTTTAATTGATTTCCGTGTGACGGTTTCTAACACTCCTGAAGATTTAGATTCAAACACTTTAACGGGTAAGATTTTCTTAAAACCTACAAGAGCGTTAGAATATATCGACATCGAGTTTGTGATTACTCCGACAGGTGCGTCTTTCGATGACGTATAATTAAAATAATAAAAATCGTAATGGGGGGTAGAAATATTCCCCATTATATATTTATAGTAAAATACTATTATGAAAATAGAGAAAAAAATTATTAAGGAATCTGTTGGTGACCAAAAAAAAGGATATGAAAGTTATTCTAAAGTAAAACAAAATATCATTTTGACTGAGAAACAATTAGAAAAATTATTGGAAATTATTAAAAAATAATGAATATTAAAAAACATGTATACTCGTATTTAAATAAGAAAAATTTAAATGAGGGAATAGATGAATCAGGAACTCCTGATACAAAATATTACGCATTCGATTGGGATGATAATATTGTATTTATGCCAACCAAGATTATGGTTATGTCTGAAAACGAAGAAGAGGTTGGAATGTCAACTGAGGAATTTGCAGAACATAGACATGAATTAGGTGTCGAACCATTTAGTTTTAAAGGGACAACAATTGTTGGTTATGCTCCCGAACCATTCAAATACTTTAGAGTTCAAGGAAATAAGAGATTTGTTTTAGATGCTATGACCGCTAAATTAGGTCCGTCTTGGAATGATTTTGTAGAATGTATTAATGGGGGGTCAATCTTTGCGATTATAACTGCAAGAGGACATAATCCAGAGGTTTTAAAAGAAACGGTTTATAATTTTATTGTGGGTAATCATAATGGAATCAATAGTAAGACTCTTGTGGAAAACCTTAAAAAATATAGGGAGTTTGGAGTAGATATGGTTTATGAACAATCAACCTCATTAAAATTTTCAAATAAAGAACTTATTGACGATTATTTAGATATGTGTCGTTTTGAGCCGGTCACTTATGGTCAAGGTAGTGCTGCGAATCCCGAAGAGTTAAAAATTGTTGCAATGAGAAAGTTTATTATATATTGTCAAGAAATGGCTCAAGAGATTGGAAAACGAGCAATTTTTAAAAATGACATGACTAACCAAGAATTTACACCAAAGATTGGTTTTTCAGATGACGACCCTAGAAATATTGAGAAAATGAAAGGTTTTTTAGAAAAAGAATATCCTGAAAGTTCAGTAAGAACATATTTAACTAAAGGAGATATAAAAAACGAAGTATGATATATATATATATATAAGTAATGTTCTAGTATAACAATATTTTATTTCTGAACCAAAGTAAATAGAAAAAAAATAAAACACTAGATATTTATTAATAAAATAAAAAAAACAAAAAAATTTAGATAATGGCTGATTTGTTAATGAAAATGCCCTTTCAGTATGAACCGAAAAAGGCAAACCGATTTATACTGACTTTCCCAACTTCATTGGGGATAAACTCTTGGTACGTTGAAAGTTCTTCAAGACCTAGTATTAAAATTGAAGCAAAAGATATTCCTTTCTTAAATACTAAAACCTATGTTGCTAGTAAATTTGAATGGGAAACGATTTCAGTTAAATTTAGAGACCCAATTGGTCCATCAGCGGCACAAGCATTAATGGAGTGGGTTCGTTTACATGCCGAATCAGTAACAGGACGTATGGGTTATGCTGCGGGATACAAAAAAGACATTGATTTAGAAATGTTAGACCCAACAGGTGTGGCGGTAGAAAAATGGATATTACAAGGTTGTTTCTTAACCGAGGTTAAATTTGGTGAAGTTGGATACGATAAAGATGACATTATGACCATAGATGCAACCTTAAGACCTGACCGTTGTATATTAGTTTACTAATAAATAATTTATAATTACACTAACCCACCCAACAAAGGTGGGTTTTTTGTTTACAAAAAATTAGTAGTGGATTATATTTAAAATAAAAAACTATGAATCAAGCTGAAAGTTACGGACAAATGGATTTTAATTTACCACACGACGTGGTTAAGTTACCAACAAAAGGAATATTTTACAAACCTAAAAAAGAAAGTCTAAAGATAGGTTATTTAACCGCTCAAGATGAGAATGTGTTAATGTCTTCAAACACAAATTCAGAAGGAATTATATCTACACTATTAAGAAATAAGATTTATGAACCTGGGTTTGACATTGGTCAACTACTTAACGTAGACATCCAAGCCATATTATTATTTTTAAGAAACACATCATTTGGACCTGAATATACATTTTCAATTAAAGATAGTAAGACGGGTAGAGATTTTGAAGCAACAATTATTTTAGATGAAATTAATGTCTTACAACCAAAACATTTACCAAACGATGAAGGGTTTTATGATTTTAGATTACCAAAAACAGGTAGAAATCTTAAATTAAAATTATTAACGTTATCTGATGATAAAGAAATTGACAAAATTTCTGAAAGTTACCCACAAGGTATGGTTGCTCCTGTTGTAACAAAAAAATTAGAAAAACATGTTGTTGAAATGGATGGTGATACCGATAGGGGTAAAATCGTTACTTTCATTCCACAAATGCCAATTAAGGACTCTAAAGATTTACAAAAGTTCATTTTAGAATGTGAACCTAAACTCGATTTAAAAAGAACAATCACAACCCCGTCAGGAGAAAACGTCACAGTAAATGTGGCATTTGGGGTTGAGTTTTTTCGGCCTTTCTTCCAATAATAAAAAAAACCTATTAGACGAAATATATTATTTATCTAAATATGTTAATTTTTCATATTTGGATATTATGGGGATGCCCACTTATGAACGTAAATATTTTATGAATAAATTAATAGGTGAAAGACTATAAAAATTAAAATTATTCTATTTATAAAATAAAAGTAGTATGTTTTTATTTGATGATACAACCTTAGCTGAGTTTGATACTAAAGGGACCTCCTTTGGTGATATATTAACTAAAGTAAAAGGGGCATTTAAATCGGCCCTTAAATTTGAAACCGCCATTCAAACTATAACGGCGATGGACGACGAGGCAAAAAAACTACAAAGGACCCTTGGTAGTGGAGTTATAAATATTGGGGCTACCGATAAAGGGGCTACTCAGTTAAGAAATACCATCACAAATATTTATAATGAATCACTTAAATTTGGTGCATCGTTTGATAACGTCACAGAATATGCTGGTGAGTTATCTGGTGAGATGGGTAAAATGACATTACCTGTTGAAGAAGCAACGATTAATATGCTTGCTCTTTCTAAAACTACGGGAATAGGGGCTAAAGAAATTGGTAAGATGACGGGACAGTTTTTAAAACTAACGTTATCGCAAACACAATCGGCATCTCAAATGGCTAAAATTGCTAAAATGGCGAGAGAGACAGGTATTGAAGCTAAAGCACTACTAGAAGAAGTACAAAAAAACCTTTCAATGGTTGATGCCTTTAACTTTCAAAACGGGGTTGAGGGGTTAACTAAAATGTCTGCACAAGCACAAAGATTTGGAACCACAATAGATAAAATAGTTCCTAAAAAGTTTTTAGAGGATATGTTAGACCCAGAAAAGGCAATCGAAGCTGCCGCTAATTTTAGTATGTTAGGTGGTGCTATTGGAGGGTTAAATAATCCATTTAATTTATTAAATGACGGGGCAAATAATGTTGGTAATCTACAAAATAAAATCGTAGAGATGGCTAAAAGTGCATTTAAAATAAATGATGTCACTGGAGCGATTGAAACCAACAATGTTTCTATGATGAGGTTGAGGGAACAAACGGCAGCATTTGGTGGGGATTATGAAACAATGGTACAAGTTGGTAGAACGGCAGCTAAAGAACAGATGGTTCAGAATAAATTAATGAAAGAGGGTGTCGATTTAAGTAAGTTTAGTGAAGAACAAATGAATTTAGTTAAATCTTTAAGTGAGGTTGGAAAAGGAGGAAAATTGGAATTAAGAATACCTGGTTTTGAAACTAGTGACTTAACCGCAACTTTAAGTAACAACCCTAAAGCCTTGGCAAGTGCTCTTGAGGCATATCAAAAAAAGGCTGAAATGACGGATAGACAATTGGCTGAAGAGGGGTTAACATTATCGGAAACACAAGCAAAAGATACGAGAATAATTAGAGATACTATGTTAAATAGAATGACTAAACAACAAAAAACCGATATAGTTAACGCTCAATACCAAGGTCAAGAGGGATTTGCAAAACTTGGGGTACCAACTGAGGCAATGACTGCACCTGGAGAAACGGTGTTAAAAGCTCTTCCTAATGCGTTTTCAACTGCAGGGACAAAATTTAAGGATACTCAAGACTCGATATCTGAGATTGAATTATTAAATTTAGAAGGATCTGGTGACGCCCAATTACCAAACAATAAAGATGCGTTTTTTGGAAAAGGAAATAAAACTTTGTCTATGGGTAAAGGTGAGATGTTTAGTTTTATAAAAGAAGACCAAGCATTATTTGCTCCTGATTTGGATAAAAAATTATCAGTATTAAAAGAAAGTTATTTAAAAGTTAAGAGTTTAGGGTCATCAAACCCAACGGATATATCATTTAAAAGTAATGAACCAAAAAGTTTACCAGCACAAACCATCACATCCAAACAAGAAACATCTCAAAATATCACACAAACAATAGATAATAATTTTAACATAACTGTAGATTTAAATATTAAAGGGATACCTAATAGTCCATTATCTGATTTACTGTCCAAAGACGGTGACTTTAAAAGACAACTGACAGAAAAAATTATGGATGTGTTTGATAAAAAAGATATATTATCAAAATCTAAAGCAAGATTACAATCAAGGTAATTATAAAATAACCTTATAACCTATTTATCTAATAAAAGATAATAGATGGAGAGTCCACTTTCGTTTGATTCAACTGAGAATTTTAGAAAAAAATTATTAGTAAAAAATTTACAACCATATAGTGTTGACGGTTCGTTCGCGTCTTCAAAGATTAATAAAAAAGAAATCACATTGGTAGATTATTCTGTTAGTGATTCTCCCGATATTAGTGTTGAACAGAAAAAACAAGAAGAGAGATTAACAAAACAAAATAAATTTAATTCTGGTGGGGAGTTTGGTAATGTTATTCAAATAAACATTAATAAAGGAACTGAGACCAATGGTGGTCTATATGGTTTTAAAAATACTGAAGGGTCAAAATTAGAAGTTATTGGTGATAACTCTGAAAAACTATTATATGTTCAGAACATATATGGACCAACGCAGTTTTCAAATTCTTTTGGTAACCCCGTTAATATTAATAAAAACACAAACAAAATTACAAACGAAGGTCTTTATGGGTTTGAAAAAACTTTTGGTAGTGATTTAGAAGTAATTGGGGATGTAAAAGAAAATGAATTAATAGTTAAAAACCAGTACGGACCTGACCAAACAGACAGTAGAAATGTAGTCAATCCTAACGTAAATAATCAAACAAAACCTAACGAAGGTCACTATGACTTTATAGATAGTTTAGGTAGTGATTTAGAGAAGATAGGGATATTCTCAAAGGATTCTCAAATAGTTATTAACCAATATGGGCCACAAGGAACGCAAAGTAACACTTCAGTCACACCTAACTTAAATTTCCAAACTAAGGCTAATGAAGGGAACTATGGGCCGGACGATGCGGTATTAAGTGCTTTAGAGTTAAAAGGTGATTCACAAGAAAACATATTAAGAGTTTTAAACAAATATAATCCTGAATCTGTATCTAATGGTTTTGGTGATACCGTATTGTTCCCAACGAGAACTTTAGGGGTTTCTAATTATGGTGAATATGATAATGCTAACGACGCGATTAATAGTGAATTAAATAGTGTTGGTATTACGACAAGTAAGTTTTTATATACTAAAAATAAATATACAACAGGAACTAGAAGAACAAACTACGGTGATGTAATTAATATAAATAGTGATTTTTCACTCGGGTCAAATGCCGGTCCATATGAACCAACAGAGAATTCGGGTAACGATAGTAAACTTGAACGAATTGGTGACCAAAGACTTAAAACGACGGTAGTAAAAAACCCATATCAACCGGATATTATTCCTGACGTAGTTGTTCCAAATAGAGAAACCCAAACACAAGCTAATAAAGGTGAGTATGATTTTACGGCATCACAACCTGGAAAAACAACAGAACAATCTCAATCATATAACTATGGTAAAAATCTTTATAATACTGGTGATGGGGCATATGACGAGTTAGTTATTGATGAGATATTTCCTGATAGTTTAAACAGACCATATGCTAATAGCGACACTACGTTTTCGTTTGTTCCGTCGTTCTATAGTCCTATTAATATTTTAAACAGCGATAATCCAAATGGAACTGAAGGAAGTTTAAGTCAGGATTCTAATTTGGCTAAAATTGCTGCAAAACAATTACAAAAAGAATTTAGAACAAGGGTTGCTTACGAATTATACCAACAAACATTAGGTAGGTCGATTTTATCTAACTCATCTGTATCAACAATATCAGGTGGAATTGGACCAAGTCCGTCAATCGACCCATTTGATATTTTAGGGGTGGTGACAAATAACATACCACTTGTTCAAAAAAATTATCAAATAACATCACCATCAACAATTGTTGGAGACATATTAGGATTTACTTCAAGACTATCAGGTCTTTATTCTCCATACTCTATTATTCCTGGTGAATATTTTGATTATCCCGATAAAAACTTTGGAAGTCAAATGTTGGCCAATCCTATTGGTGCTATTGCGGGAGCTATAGGAAATCTTGTAAATAATTTATTATCAGCAAATATTGATACGGGGTCTGAAAGATTAATGGCTTATACATCAAAAGCAACAAAGTCGTTGTTGTTTGATATGTTATTTTATAATTCATATAGACCTGATTATAATTTAGATTCTTTACTAAGTCCTAATTTATCATTACCTAAACCTAATTTTTATATTGGTAACAGTAAAAATTTCGTAAGAGACATTGTTAGTCCAAAACTTGACCAACCTAAAGGTAGAGATGGTAAACCTAATAATGGTCCTGTCTTTGATTACGGAGTATTAGGTAAGGAGTTTGAAGGTGAGGATGTTAATCGAAGGTTGTTTGGTTTAAATACTAGAAATTATTACAATGGGTCTTTAGATACTTTGGGGGTTGTTGGTAATTCAAGTATTATAGGTGATTTTATATGGACAACTAACGATTCGTCATTTATTAAACCTGGTTTATTTGTTGGATTTAATAATAAAATTATTAATTCTACTGACGTTGTTTTTGATACCATATTACAACAAGCATTTAATGATGGTAAATCTTCTATTTTGTCACTTACTGACGGGTCGATACTTGACATCACTCAAAAATTAATAGATGCTGGAGCCAAATCATCTAGCCCTAACCATGTGGGTAATGCTATTAATCAAGTTACTAAAGTGTTTAACGATGGGTACCAAGAGATGACTAAGGGATCCAGAGTTTTTAGATACGTGACACCAACATCTATAAAACTTGGTACGGCTGCTGTGAGTAGTGTGCAAGGTTATGAGTATTGTAGGTTATTCACAAAGGATAGACCCTATAGTACATACAAACAATTACAAAAAAATAGATTAAATAATGGTAAAGGTAATATTAGAGGAGCGACCTATTCCATTTTAGATTCTACATATAACTTGAATATTGCTCCAATGTATGGAGAAGATTCCACCAATATTGGAAAGGACGGTAAAGTGATAAAATATATGTTCTCAATTGAAAACTTAGCTTGGAGAACGTCGAGTAGACCTGGATTTACGGTTGATAGTTTACCTGGTTGTGAGATAGGACCAAATGGGGGTAGAATTATGTGGTTTCCACCTTATGAATTAAGTTTTGATGATAATGTTAGAACATCATGGAAGGACAATGTTTTTTTAGGTAGGCCTGAACCAATATACACTTACCAAAGTACGGAAAGAACCGGAACATTAAAATTTAAAATAGTTGTTGACCACCCATCAATTATGAATGTTTTGGTTAATAAAGAATTAGCAAAAGAAAATTCATCAGTTGCGACTAAAGTTATAGATTCGTTTATTGCTGGTTGTACTGAGTACGACATTTATGATTTATTAAAAAAATATAAATCATTTAGTTTATCTGATATCTACAATGTTATTGAAACCATTAATAATGTAACCGAATTAGTACCAAGTACTCCTAATCCTAATCCTGTTGGTGAAGTTATAGTACAAGAGAACACTAATTTAGTTGAGGAGAGTGCGGGAAGTTCTTCTGAACAAACACAACAAGAAAATATTGAAATCGCTAAATTCCAAAACATACAACTGCTTTTTGAAAATGCGAAACCAGACTCTAGTGACACAAGTAGTTCGTATGATAAATTTTATAGTGAGTTATCCGGGCTTAAAAGTACGTATAATAGCGGGGCGGAAGATAAAGTTTATAATTATAATGGTACGGTATTACCTAATCCGCCGGCCAATTTTGGTTTAAAAGACTTTTTAGATACTAGAAAAACTTCTATAAGTGGTATTTTCACATTTTTAGATAGTGAATATACGGTATTTAAAGAATTATTATCTAAAGTAATTAAGCTTTGTGATGGAGGGACTAAGGTAACCTTAGATGTTATTGGTTCTGCTAACTCAACTGCGACTGTGGGGTATAACGAAAGTCTTTCTAAAAGACGCGCAGATTCAGTTGTTAAGATGATTACCGATTATACTGAGGGTGAATTAAAGATGAAAGACATGGTTGATAAAAACCTGTTATTATTTAACATCGAAGCTAATGGTGAAGGACAATCAATTGATGAAGAGGGGTATCGAGATATAGAATGTTCTAAACCCTTTGATAATCAAACTATATACCAATTTTCAGTACAAGGTATGATGTGTAGGAGAACTAAAGTTGGTGTAGCAAAAATTGAAGCCCCAACCAATGTACCAGAAACGGCATCAACAGACGTTAGTGATGCTCCTGAGGGGGTAATTGACCCACTAGGAGCCGATGTAAATAACACTAATGATACAGAACCACAATCAGAATCATCATATGTTGTTAAACAAACACAGAAAAAAACATTAACAAATGAGATTAGAGAAGGAATAACTAAAAGATTACTTAGAAAACTATTAAGCGAATGTAATTATTTTGAGATGATTAGGGAAGAAAACCCAATGATATATGACGGAATACGAAGTAAGATAAAAAACTTTAACCCAGTTTTTCACTCAATTACTCCTGAAGGGTTAAATGCTAGATTGACCTTTCTACAACAATGTATGAGACCTGGAGAAACCATACCAACCGTAGTTGAGGCGGGTCAGAATACGACAACGGAAGCATATAATGACGTAACTAATAGTGCATTTGGTTCACCACCAATTTGTGTTATTAGGGTTGGCGACTTTTTTCATACTAAAGCCGTTTTTGAAAGTTTAGATTTAAAATTTGATGATGCCGTCTACGATTTAAACCCTGAGGGTATTGGAGTACAACCAATGATTGCTGAGGTTACGATGCAAATAAAATTTATTGGTGGACAAGGCCTACGAGAACCAATTGCAAAATTACAAAACGCGTTGTCTTTTAACTATTATGCTAATACTGAAATGTATGATGAAAGAGCCGAAGAAACGGACCCGATAAATCCAAAGTTTGAAAAACAATTAATTGATGACATCAAAAATGAGATAGGAGATATAGGGGGACAAAAAAGACCTGAGGTTAATGATGGTGGTGTGACATTAGGTGTTATTGAAAGTACCTATTTGGATGTGAACACTTCACAAATAAAAGGAAAAATTAGATATAAAGAACTAATGGATACCATGGTTGATAAAACCGAAAACTACATTAATGGGACATATTCAACACTACAAACATTAAATACCGATTTATTATGGGGGGGATTAATACTTTATACGAGTACCCCTAAGTTTACGTCCGGTTTGTTTAATTACTTGTTAGGTAACCTAAGTAATAAGGTTACTATTTTTGGTAAACCTGATGGATATCAAGATAGAGTTGATAAGTTATTTAATGGGGCTAAAGACGATGTTGAAGATGAAACATCACCAATCTTGGGAGGATTAGGTCAAGAAGGTTTCCCAACAAATGGTGAGATACGTAAGGTTAAACGAAAAATTAAAGAAATGATTGACAGTAGAAAAAATAACTACTTACAATCATTAGAGAAAAATACAGCAAAATTGGTAAAATCACAAATAGAGTTTGTAAAATATGTTGACCAAATTAACTACGTTTTAAGTCAAGTTGATGGATATAAGAATAAAAGTGGTGGTGTTGTAATATACGATATTTCAGGAACTACAGAGATTGGTGCTGGTAGTACTGCGGCCAATACTTATGATGAGTTAAGAGATGATTTCTTAATAATAAGATCGGACCTTAGTGGTCTTACTAATACATTTGGTGAATATCAGTTGATACCTAATGGTGTTGGTAATGTTTATTCTGATGAATTTAATTTTGAAACATACATAGATTCTAAGGTTCCTAAAGATGTGAGATTTTTCTTAATATTTGGTAAAGAAATATTAGAAGACTCCGATAAGTTTATAAATGAAATTATGACCTCAATACCGGACGCAATATTCCAAAATGAATGGAAAAAATATCTGTATCAGAATATTGGTATAAATCTTACGGGTATTTCGTTTAAAGGTATACCTAATAAAACATATTTACCAACAGGTAGGTACAAAAATTATGAAAAATCTAAAAAAACTTTAGACGATAACTTTAAAAATTTTAAAGACAAATATTTTTCTGTTAAATTACCAAATGATAAATATAAACCATTTAACAAAGGTAAAATAAGGTTATTTGATTTAACTAAACAAGATCCGGTTTCACCTCCTAATGATGTTAATCTTTTATCGTTATGGGATACGGTGGATTCGGGGGGAAACGACTTCAACTTAAAGAAAAAAATGAATTAATATGCAATATTATAATAGATACCAAAACTTTTTTGTTAATGGAACACAAACGGTTGTGCCATATGTTACGTTACCATCAAGAACCACAGACCAAAGATACGTATATAGAGATAACCAAACTAGGTTAGACAAGCTTAGTTACGAAAAATATGGTTCACCGTATTTTGGTTGGTTGATAATGATGGCTAATCCATCTTATGGGGGGTTAGAAACTAATATTCCTGACGGAACTATACTTAATATTCCATATCCATTATTGGGTGCTCTTTTAGACTACAAAAATGCGGTAGATACACATATTTTTTATTATGGCAGATAACCTTTCAAAACAACCGATTTATGTTGAAACGGATTATGACAATATCGTTCTAATCGACCCAAACAAAATAATCGTTAATAATAAAGTGCAAGACAGATTAGTTGACCACGAAGATTTAGTGTATTACGCAAATTTAGAAACTAAAGTAATACCAAGAACAAAACTTGCGGTTGGAGAAACGTTAGATATTGTTAACTCCACAGTTGCAAGTCTAAAATCGGATTCGAGTGATCCCGCATCTGTAATTAATTTTTTACAACCTGGCGGAAGAAATAATCTTGATACGTCGTATACTGACCAAATAACGGGATTAAATTCACGTGTAGGTGGGGGTTTAAATCAAGGAAGTCAAAAATCTAAAACTGTTAACGGTAAAACTATTAACTTTAGAGATGTTAATAATTATTCGGATACCCAAATGTTGGGCATCACAAATATTAGCGTTAAAGTTGTTGCAAATGGAATACCTACCGTTGATATGACATTAGTTGATATTCAAGGTAGAACCTTATTTGAACAAGGAGAAAAGTCTATTTATTCTGTTTTTTTTAATTTACCCTACCCATTATTTTATTTAACAATAAAAGGTTATTACGGTAAAGCGATAAGATACGCGTTAAATCTTACAAAGTTTAACGCGGCTTTTGAACAACAAACTGGTAACTATGAAATTAAATTAAGTTTTGTTGGTAAACTGACCGGACTATTAAGTGATACGATATTGGACTATGCTAGAGTTGCCCCAAAAATGTTTCCTACGATAGTCGAAAGAACTGAATCGACAAACAACAGTGCGTCCCCAAATAGTACTAATAACGTCACAACAACTCAAACCTCATTAGGGGCTCAAAAAATGGATGAGGTTTATAGTATATACGAATCAAAGGGATTAATAGAAAAAGGATTCCCAAGATTAACGATTGAAGAGTTTATATTAAGATGTGATGACTTTAACACTGCTATAGAAAAAGACATTAAAAAAGGTGATTTTGCGGTTTTAAATGATATTAACTCTTATAGTAATTTAATATCCGAATTAAAAAAAACGGTTTATAGTAAAGTTGTAAACACATATTTAGATACTGATAGTTATATTATACATGATAATGAGATTTATTACCCATTCAAACCTAATATCGATTTTCAATATAGAGAACAATTAAAAACAGATATTAGTGCGGAGATTATAGGTGGAGTAGAAAACTTTACAAAAAACGCATCTTTTGGTGAGAATGGATTTTATAAAGTAGGTGATGAAACATATGAAAATCAAGAGATTCCGGTGTTTTTATCTCCTAATGATATTGTTATACAATTTTCTTATGTCAATTTAACCGAAACCGATTATAAAAATACCTTAACAAAAAAAATAGGACGACCACCAACAGATTCAGAATTAATTACATTTAAAACACAAATAACAAAAGATTTTGAATTATTTGGTAAGAAAAAAGATGTAGCAACGGGAGATATTGTAGATGACATCCCAACCTTTTTTAAATATGGGGAGTTGGAGATAGGTTCAAACAATTACGCTCCAAATAGTTTTTTAGATAAATTAGATAAAATGAGTTCTACTCTTAAAACTAAACAAACGGTTATTGAACAAACGTTTTCCGACCAGTTAGCAGATAAATTAATCAACAGTAATGCCGGTTTAGGTTTTGAACCAACAATTAGAAACGTTTTTGCGGTTATAATGGCGGGAGTGGATACATTCTATAGGTTAATGGACCAAACACATTACGACTCTTGGAGTAAAAAAAATAACCCAAAAAGAATATCGTCCATAATCCCTCCAGGTAAAAATTTTGGTGTTGATTCTAAAAATTTGGTTAATTATGTGGGTAATGAAAATAATAAAAATGTCGTTTATCCTTGGCCTACTTATTTTACTCTTGAAAAACAACCGGACGGTAGGGAGATGTACACGGTACAATATTTAGGTAACCCTAAATATGTTACACAAACAAATGGTTTTGATAGAACAATTTGGCCTGAAATATTCTTTACTGAAAAATATTTAGAAGCTGCGGTATCTAAGGCCCCTAACTCAAGAGGCGGGTCATATGCCAATCCAACAATATTAAATAACTACGCATCATCAAATGCTTTAGAATTTCCATTTACGGTTATACCGTATGAAGACACTAGTGAAATTTCATTTTTTTATGAACTTTATGAAAGGGTATACTTAACTAGTCATTATACTCAGTTATTTAGAGGTAATTATAAACTAAAACAGGTTGATAAATTTATTGCTGATTTAGAGGCTCAAAATGCTAAAAGGGCGGCATTAGAGAATCCAAATCTTTCTGAAAAGTTAAAAACGACACCAATTAGTTTAACAACGTTAGAGGGGTATATGAAAAGTATTTCTAATAACGGAGCTTCTGCAAAATATTGGAATTTTGAAAGAGATAATTATACCACGCAGTATATTGTTAATATGTTGGATAACCAATCTGGGTTATATAGTTTAGATACTATTGATGGTAGATCGATAAGTTTAGACACTGCGGTCCCATTAATTGAAAATTTTAAATCATATTTAGAAAGTACAGAAACGGCTACTAAATTATTTAGTGATGTTCTTGACTTATATAGTATTGGCTTCGATTATGACACAACAAAGACTCTTATTTTTTTAGATGATAAAAAAACAATTGCTAGATTAAATGAAAATTCGTTATCACAAAAGTTAAGTCTTTATGGAATATATGAACGGTATGAATATAAAAACTTTAACCAAATTGTTTTTAATATCCCTAATACAAGTACTCCCGTTAAAAATAATATAGAATTAACTCAACTTTTTAATGAAAAGGGTAATAATGGCAATAACGTATTAAGTGAATCATCCATTTTTTACGATAATTACAGTGGAAATGTTACTGATGGTCAAACGACCTCAATATTTAATACTCCATTTTTTATTAATTCCTTACTTAAAGGAATTGAAAATGAAAAAAATAAGTTAGAAAATCCATACGTCAGTTTAGGTTATGTGTATTTAAATGCTTTTTTTAATGACACAGAATTTTATAATTTAGACATTAAAGATTACGTTGATGATTTAATACCAACACTATTTAAATTTTCCGCAATACACCAAATGCCGTATTCATATATATTAAGGTATGGTTCTATTTGGCATAGATATAAAACATGGATAGATTCTAATAAAACTACGGATATATTAGATGATGGATGGATAGACTTTGACTACAAAAAATATTATGATCCAACATTAAATAACCTTTCCACCCAATATACAATTAAAGATTATACCGGTGGTACTAGAACTTTTAAAGCTTTTGATACGCAAACCGTGGCTCCTGCTAATATTAATTATATTGAAACATATAACACAGGATTTTATCCTAAATTAATTAATGATATGCATTGGTATCTTACTAAAAAAGATTTGTTCACAACATATAATGGTCAAGAATTTTCAGACGCTTATGATAAAAATAAATTAAGAATTGGGGCTAACACTAACTCATCTTATTTTATGCCGTTTAATGGGGATCCACTTGATTTAAATAGGAGTATTGCCGTGAATTCATATTTCCAATATTTGATTTTTGATAAAGACGCGTCCGTAGATAAAAATAATAAAGTCTATATACCAATACCATCAAATGGGGGTAGCCCATTTAATCAATCGGTTTTGGAATGTTTTAAAAATGGTAAAATAAAAATAGACATTAAAGATAATCCCGCAATGTATAATGGGTCTGTTAGGGCATTATGGGGATTAAGTAATTATGGGTATTATGATTTATCAAAGATAACAAAACCAACACCTGAACAATATCCATCTTTGTACAATCAATCATTTAACGGTTATTATAATGATATTTCGGACTTATTTGCGGTGTTTACTCCTGACATACTTGATGAGTTTGAAAGGGCGTTTTTAGGTTTCTGTGATCCAAATGCTGACGCGTCAGAGATACTTGTTTTAAAGGGTGAGAAAACCTCACCAAATTATATTGATACCAATAAGATTAAAAATGTTAAACAACGAAGACTTAAGGACCAGATATTAAATCTATTAAAAGTAAAAGAAACAGATTTACCTAATGGTTTAACAAATCAACAAAATCAAGATTGTGTTAGTATTTCTCAGTCTCAACAAATCTTAGCATCTAAAAAAATGCAAGAGTTTTTAAATTTTGACTGTATACTAAAAATTGGTAATCCTGGAAATTTTAATAGGAGAGTGTTTAATAGTTTCTCAGATGATACAACTTTACATCCTGTAGATAGAATAACATTTAATCCTTATATTGACGGTTCGTTACCTGGTGATGGATTAAATGTGACTTTATTAAATAGTCAAACTAATAATTCTGAAGCTTGGAAAACATTACAAAAGTATGTTGGATTCTCTAATGTGTTTGACATTTCTCAGTATACAGATAGTGGTTCAGTGATTACTGACTTTTTTATTGAACAAAATATAGGATTTACATCGGATAATATAAAAGTACTTTATCCTATAATTAAAATTTATGCAAAAGAAAAATTAAAGGCATTAACTAATGGGGATACGTGGACAAATACAACATTCTTTACTGAGTTTAATAATTTTTTAAACCAACAAACGGATATACAGGCTGATATGGTTTTAGAGATTTCTAATTATTTAAATACGTTTTTACCATCTACAAAATCAACACCATCAGGAATTAATTCGTCGGTCAGCGGAGATATAACAAAATTAAGTACTTACAATACGTTCCAATCATTTAATGACAAATGGATTGCTGGAAGTGACTTAACCACTAGAACAATATTTGAAGATTTTCTTTTTCAAAATACCGCTAATGGTGATATAGGAAATTCGCTACAAGTTGATGTTATGAGTATTGCTGAAATATTAAAGGGGGATAATACCATTTCTATTTTAGATGTTATTGGGTTTATAATGAAAAAACAAGATAATATGTTATTTTATGCTATGCCGGCTTACATCAATTTTTATGGGAACCAATCGCCAGCTAAAAATGCACAACCAAAACAAATAGATATCCCTAATTCTCTTTTTGGTACTTATACTGAAGTTAATTACTTAGACTCGAGACCTAAGTTTTTATTAATATATGTTGGTAAAGAATCTGAACACCCACAACAAAAAGATAATGCTTTTGTGGTTTATGGGGACGATAGTTTTGATTTTAAAAACCCATCAACTAACCCTAATAGGATACCTACGGATATTACTAAGTATAATTTTGCATTATCTAATAAAGTTGTTGGGTTTAATGTGGACTTTGGAATACAAAATCAAAATATGTTTTATAGTGTTGATGTTGGAATGGATGATAAAAAAAATACTGCAGCAACATTTGCGGTTAGGGACCAAATGGCTAATGGCGTTAATGGTGATAAAATTGCTCAACAAACAACATCTATGTATTCTTTATATAAAAGTGCTTCATATCATTCAACCATTAAATCATTAGGTAATGTAATGATACAACCTATGATGTACTTTAATTTAAGGCATGTCCCTTTATTTTATGGGCCGTACCTAATTAGCGATGTGTCTCATAGTATAAGTGATAGTGATTTTACAACTACGTTTGAGGGTAATAGGATGCCAAAATACGCATTACCACAACCTAACAGTTTGGCAACATACATTAAAACAAATTATTTAGAAAAGTACCAACAGGAAATATTACAAAGACCAAACCCCGCAACCACGGTTACTCCTGTTGAAACCACTTTGGACCAAGATGCTGCCGTTGGTACGACTTTAAAAACGGAAGATGTGTGTCAAATATTGGTTGATACTAAATACGGAACATTACAATTTGTTGGTATTACAAGGGGTAGCGTAACATATGCTCAATTAGCTAATAAAATAAATTCTGTTCCGGGTATAGATAGGTACATTGCAATTATGATGGGAACAATTGCGGTTACAAGATCATCTAATGGGTTTGAAGATGATTTATTACAACCGATTAATAATAATTTATTTGAAATAAGTGCGGCTAATGTTTTTGCTGATAACGCAACATTAAGTGAATTAGTTTGTGCTGACATTGATGGGGAAGCGGTACCATTGTTTTCATTTGGTAACGTAATGGACCCTATTAATGTTGTTTATACTTTACATAAAAATATGTCACCATTAATTGTTGATTTAAAAAATATTAACACAGGGGTTGATGACGATGAGAAATATCAAAAGGCGATAGTACAATTACTTATTTCTACATGGGATACAGGATATGGTTATGGAAAAACGGCAATAGAAATAAGAGATTATGTGTTAACAAACGTTCAAAATAATAATTTAATATCCTCAGCCTATTCTGCATATCTTAACATTATAAAAAAGGTATTCACGCTATTCCCGTAATTTTATTAATAAACGATATATTTATATAAAAAACAATTATGAACATCAAAAATTTATTAGACGACTATTTAAGAAAAGATACTCGTATTACTGAAAAACAAACGGATAACGGTTACAAAGAAGTGTGTGACCTTGACACGGGAGATTGTTATACCATAAGAATGAAGGATGGGTTAATCGAAAGAGTGGATAATACATTAAAGACCAATAGGACTTTAAAAGTTGAAACCCCAACAGGGGTTAAAACATTACTGAATGGTTAAAAATATGACGATGAGTTTAGACAAGAAAATTTTAGAAGAATTAAAAAGATTTAATCAAATAAATAATTATATAATTAATGAGCAGATTGGGGCTCCGCCCGCACCTGAAGGAGCACCACCCGAAGGAGCACCAGCACCAGAAGGAGAGCCTGCGCCTGGAGGGGCACCTGCACCCGAAGGAGCACCTGCACCTGGAGGGGCACCGGCACCTGAAGGAGCACCGGCACCTGATGCAATTGCAGAACCAATTGATGTTGATAATGATCCCGATGTAGAAGAAGTTGGTACAGAAGATACTGGTGAAGGTGGTGAAGGGGATACTGAAGAGATAGATATAACTGATTTAGTTAGTGCTCAACAAGATATTAAAACAAAACAAGACGAATTTATGGATGGTATGTTTGCTAAATTAGATGATTTAGAAAGTAAACTATCTAATATGGACCAAATTATAGATAAAATTAATAGTTTAGAGGCTAAGTTTGACAAATATAGAGAAAAAACACCGGAAGAAAAATTAATGTTACGTTCATTGGACTCTTACCCTTATAATCAAAAATTAACAGATTTTTTTAGTGATAAAAAAGGTGAGATGGAAGAGACAGGTAAAAATGAGTATATTTTAACTTCTGATGAGGTTGAAAATTTTTCACCAAACGAAGTTAAAAAAACGTTTAATATTTACGACCAAGAAGAGGATAATTAATAATTTAAAAATAAAAATTTAAGGGGATTGTAAGTCCCCTTTTTTATGCCATTTCATTTGACATTCTGGTATTTGTACCTATATTTGTTGTAGATAAAAGAGTAACAATTTAAAAATTATTTATGGCAAATTCAGTATTAGATTCCGTACTTGCGCAGTACGAGAAGAACGCACAACCAAGTGGTTCACAGAGATTAAACATCTCACAAGAAGACAGATTAAAGAGATATTTTTCCGCA
>Ga0181348_1000047_pt1 | contig 37597 bp, 53 predicted proteins | sample Su13VDMM110DN_FD_130092 | JGI IMG/M metagenome (GOLD analysis project Ga0181348, IMG submission 130092) | Freshwater viral communities from Lake Michigan, USA - Su13.VD.MM110.D.N | ecosystem: Environmental > Aquatic > Freshwater > Lake | place: USA: Michigan | collected 2013-07-16
AGCTGATCCTTCTCCCTGGGAAGATGATGTAGCTGCTGCCGAACAGTCGTTCTCTGCGCCTGTCTCTAAGCCTGCACCTGCTGCAGGTGGGCAAAGTGCGCAAGACATTCTTGCAATGATCCGTAGCCGTCAGAAGTAATCTAAACTAAAGGAGAGACTAGGCATTGTGTCTAGCTCTCCTTTTATTTTTTAAGGAAAAATTATGGGAAAACCGTTTGACGTTTCAAAGTTCCGTAAGGAAATCACCAAGAGTATCGATGGCTTGAGCATCGGTTTCAATGATCCTACAGACTGGATCTCAACTGGCAACTACGCCCTAAACTATCTAATCTCTGGAGACTTCAATAGAGGTGTCCCGCTGGGCAAGGTTACTGTGTTTGCTGGTGAGTCCGGCGCAGGAAAAAGCTATATCTGTAGCGGCAACATTATTAAAAATGCACAGGAACAGGGTATCTATGTGGTGCTGATTGATAGCGAAAATGCGCTAGATGAAAAGTGGCTGCATGATCTTGGAGTTGACACTAGTGATAGTAAATTGCTCAAGCTGTCGATGGCCATGATTGATGACGTTGCCAAGACCATTAGTACCTTCATGGGAGATTACAAGGCATTGCCCGATGGCGAGCGCCCCAAGGTTCTGTTTGTGATTGACAGCTTGGGTATGTTGCTGACCCCAACAGATGTGAACCAGTTCGACGCAGGCGATATGAAGGGTGACATGGGCCGTAAGCCCAAAGCACTTACAAGTCTTGTCCGTAACTGTGTCAACATGTTCGGCAGCTACAATGTGGGGCTGGTGTGTACTAACCACACTTATGCCAGCCAAGACATGTTTGATCCAGACGACAAGATCAGCGGCGGCCAAGGCTTTGTGTACGCAAGCAGCATTGTGGTTGCTATGAAAAAGCTCAAACTCAAAGAAGATGAGGATGGAAACAAGATCACTGACGTGATGGGCATTCGAGCTGCCTGCAAGGTGATGAAAACCCGTTATGCTAAACCGTTTGAAGGGGTGCAGGTCAAGATCCCGTACGAGTCTGGCATGAGTCCTTATTCGGGATTGACTGATCTGATTGAAAAGAAAAACATGCTCAAGAAAGAGGGCAACAGCTTGGTGTTTACCACAGGCGACGGCGAAATCATCAAGAAGTTCCGCAAAGCCTGGGAAGCAAACACAGACGGATGCCTTGACAAGGTCATGGCTGATTTTGAAAATCAGATTAAAAAGGTAAGTACACCTGAAATAGAATCTGAAGAGGAATAACATTAGATGTCAGTAGAACTAACACACGATCTTTGGCAAGAGCTTAAACGTTATATCAGCGTGGTTGACAGAGACGAAGCAGCTGATATTGTTGTCAACATGTTGATCGACAACGACTATGATATCACCGATATTCGCCAAGCATTCAAAAGCGACAGTGATGTCAAGCGAGCATTACAGCATCATGTCGACGATGCCGACGAAGATGAAGATGAATTTGACGATCACGATAGCGACGAATACGAGGAATAAGAATGTGGTATAATCGCGTAGTAGCGAGTCTTGCCAACATTCCTGACTTTATTGCTCATTATGAAAATGAGCTAGAGTCAGCTAAACGCGAATGTCACATTAGCGGCCTAGTTGAGACCAACATCAAACAGCTTCCCGGTAATACCGAGCACCGCTTTAACCAGCTACAAGAGATTGAAGCGGTTCTTAATTTTCTTGGCATTCAGTTGAGGAAAATTCGTCGTCGCCACTTTCAAAAGTATTTAGAAAGCTATGCTAGGGCACTGACGTCTAGGGATGCCGAAAAGTATGTGGATGGCGAGGACGAAGTTATCGACTTTGAAACCTTGATCAACGAAGTTGCCTTGCTACGTAATCGCTGGTTAGGTATCCTTAAAGGCTTGGAAAGTAAGAATTTCATGATGGGACATATCGTAAGATTGCGCACGGCTGGAATGGAAGACGTACAAGTATGATACATCGCGGGTTTCGAAATCCACAAGAGAGCCACCAACACAGCTTGAAGACACTGGACTTGCTGTATGAGTTTGACGACTTTATGCTCAGTATCAGCACCCTTGCAGACATGGGGTGCGGGGACGGTATGGACTTAGCCTGGTGGGCATCAAGAACTACCAGAGGCGATAACCCGGTACCTCTAAACATTCAGTGTACCGGGGTAGATACTGCACCAAGATTGGCCGTTGCCGAACAAACACGCAACATACAGTACAAGTCTCAGAATTTCGAAGATCCGATCTTGCTACATAAAATCAAGTATGATATTATTTGGTGTCACGATGCATTTCAGTATGTGTTAAACCCATTTGAAACCTTGCGTAGTTGGAGGTCAGTTGTTAGTGACAGCGGAATGCTGATTCTAGCAATACCGCAAACTACTGTTATGGAGTTTAATGATCAAGAGTATGATCAACCAGACTTCCACTACTACAACTGGACCATGGTAAGTCTAATACACGTTCTTGCAGTCACTGGTTGGGATACTCGGAGTGGGTTCTTTAAAAAGGAACAAAATGATCCCTGGCTCTATGCAATTGTTTATAAAAGTGAGCAAGAGCCCCTGGATCCTAGAACAACCAAGTGGTATGATCTAGTTGAAAAGAACCTGGTTCCTGACACCGCAGTTGGCAGTATACACCGCCATGGCTACTTGCGGCAACGTGATCTTGTAGTGCCCTGGTTAGACGGCAGCTTGACCTGGATGGGACATCAATAGATATGACCACTTTTAAGCCTGACACAACTTATGTATACGAGCGAGATGGCAACACTGTGTATGCTAGAGAACATGGAGCTGACCCAAGCGAACGTACAGCAGTCGGCTGGAAACGCGACGAAAGACTTGCAGAGCTAGCAGATAACATGCTTTGGAGCAATATTCGTCTAGCAGCACAAACCAACCCTGTGTTGCAAGAAATGTTAGACCAAGTTATTATATTATATAAGCTAAGTGACAAGAACCCAAAATAAGTTTCTTACAATCCGGGTAATAATCGTTTGATTGGGTAACCTGTAGCAATCTCCTCTACTGTCCATTCAGTATGCGCAATATCAATCAGCCAGCTGGCTCTATCGGGGCGCACTGGCTTTTCTATTTGTGTTAGATCTAAATTTCCCACAGGTGCTGCTAGACTGCTAGTACCAACAAACACCGGTACTCCGGCTATAACAGCTTGCACCCCTGGTCCACTGTTCCAGTTGATCACAGCCCATGCGTCCTGTAAGCATTGATCGAAATCAAAATCATCATAACTGTTGGCCAACTTTTGTGGCACTTGATATATGCATCCGGGCGGAGGCACAACACGTTGTCTAGGATGTGTGCGTAGTATAATGGGCCGATTGCTGCGGGCCTGCACTTGTTTCACTGTATCGGCTACCCAGGTAGCTGCGTCAGGTTGCGCATGCCATTGCTCGCTATCAGATCTTTGGGTAGCAATTACAATGTTTCTGCCAGTGCTGCGCCAAGGCGTTAACGCAAGTCCTAACTGGGTAACTCTGTTAGCATCTAGCCCTTGCCCCCAGTATGCAATATTACCGGTACCGTTGACTCCTACTTTCCAGGTTTTGCCTCGATCAAGCAGCCCTACTTCAAGCACGATAACAGGGCGCTGATTGTTTCTAAAGTATTGCCAAACCTGTTGGTTGCCCTGCATCCTACCTGCCCAAACCTGACTCCAGATGACAGCAACATCGGCTGTGACGTCATGTGACTGATATTCTAGCCCTAATTGTTTCAACCCGCGTTCAAATGCCTCAAACACAGACTGACTGTTTAGTGCACCAAATTTATTAAAAATACCAAATCGCATATGTTAAATACCTTGCACTTTAATTATGGTAAACAACATGGTTCGTAAATTTGCAGTAGTCACTACGTTTAATCAATCAGGATACAGCCATTACGGTAGTAAAATGATTGATACTTTTCTAGCCACATGGCCGCAAGAGGTTGATTTATATGTATATGCAGAAGATTGTGTGGTACTGCAACTTGACCCTAGATTGCATGTGATTGATCTCAACAGCGCATCGCCGGACTTGGTTGCATTTAAAAAGCAATGGAGTCAAGTGCCCAAAGCAGTCGGGCAGGTGCCAAAAGGGCCAGTTGATTCCAGGGGTAAACAGCACGGAATTGGATTCAAATGGGATGCTGTACGTTTTTCTCACAAGGTATATGCAATATTTCATTGCGCCGGTACACAGCCAGCCGATTGGTTATTGTGGATGGATGGCGACACTGTGTGCCACAGCACAATTAGCCTTGCCCAATTGGGTAAGCTTTGTCCACAGGATAGAGACCTGTGCTTTTTGGGACGTAACCAAAAGTACTCTGAATGTGGTTTGTATGCAATGAATCTTGCTAGGCCGGTTGTGGGAACTTTCTTGAAACTGTTTCAACGCTATTATGATGATGCCGAAAACGGAATATTCACCCTGGATGAATGGCACGACTCATTTGTGTTTGACGCTGTGAGAAAACAATGCACCTTGAACGAATTAGATTGGTCCGGTAATCTGATCACCGGAGAAGGCCATCCCTTGATCAACTCGGAATGGGGTGCATATTTGGATCATCTCAAAGGTGCTAGGAAAGATTTAAAACGTAGTAAACTTACAGATCTTAAAATAAAACGTACAGAAGAGTACTGGCAATGACCTGGACATTTTTAAGCAAGAATAACCAGGACGAGTATATAGAAATGTTTGCTCGAGGATCTGGGTCTGTGCCCACTGCACTAGAAACTTGGCAGTACGAGCATGACCAAAATACAATTGTGGTACGTGGCATAATGAAGCATAAGATTATCAAGAAATGTTGGCAGGATCAACGCCCATTTTTGTACATGGATTCAGGTTACATGGGGAATCGTGCAAGTATTAACAATCCCAGTGGATGGAAACACTATCATCGAATTGTGTTCAATGACTTGCAGCACGATAAAATTATACCACGGTCGGCTGATCGGTGGGAACGACTACGAATTAAAATACAACCCTGGCGCCGTACCGGTAACAAGATATTGATTGCAGCACCTGATGAAAAACCTTGCATATTCTACGGCATTGATCTTGAACAATGGATATCACAAACTGTAGCTACAATAAAACAACATACTGATCGTCCAGTAGAAATACGTCAACGTAATCCTGATAGACAAGTTAGAGTTAAAAATAACTTAGAGTCTGCACTAGACGATGTGCATGCTGTGGTCACATTCAACTCAATTGCTGCCACTGAAAGCATACTAGCAGGTGTGCCGGCGTTTGTCATAGCACCTGCGGCTAATGCTGCAAAGCCAGTCTGCAATACAGATTTAAGTAAAATAGAAACACCCTGGTTACCCGACAGCGATCTGATATATAAGTGGGCTTGCCACCTGGCATATGGACAATTCCATACTACAGAACTAGCCAATGGCACAGCCGCCCGAATACTAAAGGAGACTCTTAGTGCGTGAACAATATGGATGGTACTTTCCGGACATTGAAACACATTTCCCAGAAATGTTAGGCAAGAATATCAAAAAGGGCGGGCCCGCTGAGTATCAACAACCGGTACGACTGCTCAGTTTACAACATGTGAAGAACAAACGAACTGCCCTGGACATTGGTGCTAACGTAGGGTTGTGGTCACGTGACTTAACGCAACATTTTGATCAAGTGATTGCATTTGAACCTGTAGCAATGTTTAGAGAATGTTTACAACGCAATGTTACTGCATCAAATATCACAATAGAGACCGTGGCCTTGGGTGATTCGGAAGGACAGGTGCGCATGATAATTACAGAGGGCAATACAGGCCACACACATGTGGATCCCGCTAGTAACGGTGGCGATACTCGTATTATCCGACTTGACAGTTTAATCTTGCAGAATGTCGACTACATCAAGATCGACTGCGAAGGTTTTGAATATCGTGTGCTACAAGGTGCCCAGCAAACTATACAGCGATGCAGGCCTGTTGTTGTGATAGAACAAAAGCCGCATGATATGTATTCGAAGGAGTATGGTCAGTTTGCTGCAATTGGCCTGCTGGAAGATTGGGGCATGATCAAACTAGATCAAGTTAAAGATGATTGGATCATGGGATGGCAATGAAAATTAGATTTTTCAGTGATGCATATAAAAGCAAACGTGCTAGTCATAGACTACGTGGAGATGTGACATGTCGAGCTCTGATGGAACAAGGTTATGATGCAAAGATACTGACTGACTGGAGTGAGGTTGATTCAGATACTGTTGTTATCTTTTTAAAACGTAGTTCAGTGGCCAGTATACAACGTGCTCGAGACCAGGGTGCCAAAACCATTTACGATCTATGCGATAACAAATTTGAAGAAAAAGGTGAATACGAGCCGTGTTGTCGCCTGGCTGATTTGGTATCTGTTAACAGTGTTAACATGGGAATTAGTACTAAAAATTTCACAGGCAAAGACAGTATTGTGATGCCAGATCCGTTTGAGCGCCCTAAACTGTCTCCAAAATTTTCTCCAGGTGGTGATATCAGTTTGTTATGGTTTGGTTCTCAAAGTAGTTTTAAATTTTTACCTCTATTAGAAATATGGCAACGGTTAGAAAAAGAAGTATGCAATTACTCTTATACCATGATCAGTGCCAAGACTGACAGAGTACTTAGTAAATTCAAATTAAGACAAGCCAAAGATGTAGTAAGCGGTATCAACTTTAATCGACTGGACATGCGAGAGTGGACCTGGGAATTGCAAGGAAAGTTGCTGGAGCAAACAGATATTGTGTTAATGCCGGTATTGACTGAGAATCCACGTACTGATACCAAAAGTGCCAATCGATTAATTGACAGCTTAATCTCCGGACGGTTTGTTATTACTACCTCTTTGCACAGTTACCTAGAGTTTGCACCTTACACCTGGCAAGGAGATTATATTGAAGGTATTCAATGGGCCAGAGCCAATCCTGGGCAAGTGTTGGATATGATCACGCAAGGACAAAAATATGTTGAAGAAAACTACTCAGCACGGGTGTTATCTAAACGATTCATAGACGAAATTATTAAACAACTTAGGAAATAATATGGGAAGTCCAAACGATTTAATTTACATTAAGACAGTGTGTTTAACATTTACAGGTTCGGTGTTAGAAATTGGGGCCAGAGAAAACTCCACTGGGTTTCGAGGACATTTTGTCCCTACTAAAGGTCAACCTCGCCTAGCCACAGAATACATTGGCACTGATATAGAGCCCGGAACAGACGTTGATGTTGTGTGTGATTTAACAGCTCCTGAAAATCCCTTGCCTAAAAATCATTTTGATCTTGTGATCTGTTGCAGTGTGATGGAGCATGTGCCAAATCCCTGGGTCATGGCTGAAAAAATATCAGAGCTGGTAAAGCCGGGCGGCAAACTATACATTGCAGTTCCGTGGGTTTGGAAATATCACGGATACCCCAAAGACTATTATAGGTTTACACATACTGCTATAGAATATCTATATCCAAATTTTACCTGGGGCAATTTTGCCTGGTCCAGCACCTCTGCAGATGATATTCAATTTCAAGAGATGGATCGAATTAGTGAACGTAAAATGATAATTGCTGATTACGATGAGGCCGGACGAAAAACTAAGAAATATATTAAATATTTGTCTATCAATATGCTCGGAACAAAAAATGCTTAATGAGAAGGTAACCGAACTAATAAACAGCGGACAAAAAGTAAAATTGCATCTTGGCTGTGGTAGCCGGTTATTCGACGGATACCTAAATGTAGACGGCGACTACATGGCTCATGATCCCAATGTCATGATTCATGATATAACTCAACCATTTTCACTGTCAGACAGTTGTGTAGATGAAATTTTATTAGTGCATGTAATAGAACATATTAGTAGGCAGCACATTCAACCTATGTTCACGGAATTTTTGAGAATTTGCAAACCCGGGGGTTTTGTTGCGATAGAGTGGCCAGACCTGTTGAAAATGTGTCAGGAGGTTATAAACAATCCTGATTGTTTTTGGACCCATGACAAACGTTTAATCAAACGAACAATATCGGGAATCTATGGAGATAGTGCCCGATATCCGGACCCAACAATGCTGCACAAGTGGGGGTACAGTGCCGAAAGCATGTGCAAAATATTTGAACAGGTGAGATTTGCCCGGACCGAAATTCAAGGCAACCATCATGGTAAATCATCAATCGACAGCAGAGTAGTAGCATACAAATAACATGGCCGCCAAAGTAGTTAAAGAGCTCTATGGTTTTTCTGGCAATCAAATATGGTTGATGCAAAAACACAATAGACTTTTTGTGCGCAAGATCGGAAATATCACACGGAACATAGAGCGCATGCAAGCATTGACTGGAGAGTATCCACTTCCTCAATTGTACACAGTTTCAAAAAAAATGATTGATATGGAGTACTTGCACGGGCTAGATATAAAATCGTATCTTAAAACAAACAACTATGAAAAGTTGTTGGAGTTTTTATTGTGTATATTAGAAAAATTTTCTACTGGCTCTGTGAACAAAGATTATACAGAAATCTATATCAAAAAATTACAAGAAATTAACTTTGATGACTTGCCATTCACTTGTGAACAACTGTTGGATCGATTGCCCCGGCACTTGCCCAGTTCAAACTATCACGGAGATCTAACACTAGAGAACATTATCTGGACCGCGGATAGAGGATTTTTTCTAATAGATTGTGCAACAATAGAATACGATTCATACATATTTGATATTGCAAAATTAAGACAGGATTTAGAACTAGGTTGGTTTACTAGAAAAGACAATGCCAGGCTGAATGTTAAAACAAAACATATACAGCAAAAAATATTGCAACAACATCCAACAGCAAACAATGACTACTTGTTGATTCTGATGTTGTTGAGAGTGTATCGACACAGTCTGCCTGATACTCTTGAGAGAAATTTTTTATTAGAAGGAATTACATCGCTATGGAAATAATAATGCCAGCAGCTGGCTTGTCAGCAAGATTTCCTAACATGCGGCCAAAATATATTTTGTCCGATTTTAAGGGCCGGATGATGTTTGAACGATCCTTGGAATCCTTTATCGGCAAGCACAACATTACCATTGGTATTTTAAAAGAGCACAACGACACCTACAATACCTCGGAATACATCAAACGCGAATACGGAGATTCTATACAAGTAGTAGTGTTAGCAGCACGAACCACCGGTCCTGCAGATACTGTTTATCAAATTTTGAAACAAACAGGATTAACTACTGAAGAGTTCCTGATCAAAGACTGTGACAGTTTCTTTGATCACGAGCACCAAGAAGGAAATTATATTTGCATTTCTAGTGTAAAAGATCACGAAATACTAAAAAGATTAGCGTCTAAAAGTTTTATAGTGTCCAATGATCAAGGAATCATCACTAGCATCATTGAAAAGCAAGTTGTGTCGGATAAGTTCTGTGTGGGCGGTTACAAGTTTGAATCTGCTGATTTGTTTATATCTACATTTGATAAACTACAAAATTCTCACGTGAAGGAAATATTTGTCAGTCATGTTATTGAGGAATGTTTAAATTCTGGAGTAGTTTTTAAAGAAAGTACAGTGCATAATTATGTTGATGTGGGCACTGCCGAAGACTGGTTTGAGTACAACGACAAGGCTGTGATTTTTTGTGACATAGATGGAACTATTATCAAAGCACAATCTAGAACAGAAATAGGATCCAGACCAGTGGCACTAGAACAAAATATATTAGCAATCAAAAAATTAATAGCAACAGGCAGTGAGGTTGTTTTTACAACAGCTCGACCTGCTCAGCATCATGCTATTACAGAAAAAATGTTAACTGAATTAGGATTTGTTAATTTTAAATTACTATCTGGGTTATCAAATGCTAAACGCATCTTGATTAACGACTACAACGAGGCAAATCCTTACCCTAGAGCAGTGTCTATAAATATCAAACGCGATCACGATAATCTTCAAGATTTTTTATGAAACAAAAAATAGCAATATTCTACACAGGTGATCGACGACACAACCTAGAAATTACTAAACAGAATCATCAACGACTGTTTGATCAAATCAAACAAATTACAGACATCAATATCTATTGGTTTACAAAAGATGACTCTGCCCGTGGCGTATGTCCGTACGAGGAGGGCGACCCCAACCTGGATACTGCTTATCGCCGGGGCCAAGGCGGCGGGATACAAGTTTGGGATTTTGTAAGAGGTTGCGAACGCACTACTGAACCTTACGTAATGAGGTTACGTACCGATGTTTGGTTCACTGATTCTAGCATAGATATAATTTGCGAAGAGATTAAAAATATCCTAGCAGGTCGAACAGACATTGCTTATTTTGGCAGTGACTGGATTCACGAAAATGCCGGAAAAGTTTATCAAAAACTAGTCGTAATTGACAGAATCGCTGGCAGTGTACAAGACTTTGTTATCATTGCCAATCGGAGTCGAATGAAACCAGGTCCGGAAGTAATAGACTATATCACAAGTCTTGCAGCAAAAAAACGTCGTAGTGGCAACAATCTTTTTAAGTTATTAATTCCTATGCGAGTCACAGAAGACGGACTGTACTTTCAAGAGATTGATGCTTTTAGAATACTATGTCAAACCTGGCTGGTTCGCAAAACCTATAGTGAGTATCCCCGGGACCTGGAGGTTTGCAAGGACTATATACAAAGTTATATACTTGACGATAAATCAGAAATAGGTAAAAAAACATTTGTAATTCCACACCCTATGCAAGATGCTGTCAATTGGTGGCGCAGCCAACACGGATGGGAATCACAAGATCTAGACATACAGGATTTTAAAAGATGGCAATTGCTGTAGTATATATTGGCCAACGAAAATTTGACTCAACTTCTAAAAAAAATCACGCAGCATTATTTGATTTGTTAAGTGCCAGGTCCAAAATAAATGTCTATGATTTTACCCGGTCCGGTCCCAGTACCAACGGTCCATTTATGTCTAGTGGTGGAGTGCAAGTATGGGACTTCTTGCAAGCACTAAAACAAACACAAGAAGACATTATTATTAAACTCAGAACCGACACATGGTTTACCCCGAGCTCTATGCTGGCAGTGTCAAGTGAACTGGGCGCTATACTAGACAACAGTAATGATGTAGCATTCATGGGCGTGGACTTTACCAATCATTATGATAAAACTCACGAACGAATCGATGCCGGCACAACAAAAAAAGTAACAGACTTTGTGGTGATTGCAAAAAGATCCAGTATAGACAACCAGGAATCTGTTGTGACTCGACTGAGTGGTCCCAAACACAAAAGTGGAAATGTGATGTTCAAGTACATTTTGGCACCCAATGCCAGAGCAGTCAGTGTTAGTTGTCAAATGTATTTGTTGAGGAAAGACTACACAGCGCCATCAAATTGGCAAATATATAGCGACTGGACTAGCGAATATTACAAATCAGAAACTGCTCAACAATGGGTAGCAAACAATAAACAACTTATAGAGGAACTGTAATGCCAGGTGCGTATTATCTAGAAAGTGTAGAAATAGGTAAACGATTTCAAACAGAGAATTCTAGTTGGGGCGGCGATGATTGTAAAAATTATCACAATCAAATCCGGGTACTGATGGACAAGTATGATGCTAAAACAGTACTAGACTACGGATGTGGCAAGGGTAGACAATACACAAATCTTGTGCCATACGGATTACCCGGAGATCAAGTGACACAACCAATGACTTTTCAGACCAGAATCAACGCAGAAAGTGTTTATAAATTTGATCCTTGTGTCCCGGAGTTTGATACAGAACCCGCAGAACAAACGTTTGATGCGGTTATTTGTACACAGGTGTTGGGCAGCATTCCGGATATTGATATGCCTTGGTTGCGTGATAAGTTGATGAGTTATGCTACAAAATTTGTATTCATAGGTCTACACAATCCTGTGAAACCGATAAAAGCCAAAAAAAGAATGTATAATTATACCCAAGTAACCTATCCCAGAAGCATAGAATGGTACCAAGAACAATTTGCTGGCTGGACCGGGTCTGATTTGTACTGGTGGTTTAGAGATACTGAACATTTAGTCAACAACTGGTATTCTATATCCTCCGGCGGCATCAACCCAAACAGGCCCAGGTCTTGATCAGCCCGGCATCAAAAACAAACCATACACGTTAGATCCCTCAGTGATGAATAGACCGACGGGGATTTTTTATGACTTAAACAAATATCGTTTATGCAGGTGCAGTCGTGCTTGATTATACTGAACAGCAGTAACAACCAAGGCAAATGCCCACGGCATAACAACTGCTACCCAGGGTACTAGTCCTGCCCACCATGTGGCCATTAATGGTTCTTTCATCAACATCAACATAGCAACAGCAAACAACACAAACGATCCCGCAAACACTGTGTCGGGCCAGCGTTGAAGAATCTTGCTGACCATAGTAGCACCGAACAAAATGATAGGCACACTGATTAACAAGCCAGCAATCACCAACACAAAATTTCCATCAGCGGCTGCAGCAATGCCCAGTGCATTGTCAATGCCCATGACAGCATCGGCAACTATAATGGTAGACAGGGCGCCCCAAAAAGTGTCCCGGGCGTTTACATTGTGTTCGCCTGCGTCAAATACTAACTTCCAACCAATCCAGACCAGTGCTGCTGCACCGATGGCTCGGAGTCCCGGAATCAGTAACAAGTAAGTCAATGCCGCAACTGAAACAAAGCGCATGGCGATGGCGCCAAAGGTACCCCAGAAGATCGCCTTCTTGCGTAGGTGTTCTGGTAATTTGTTAGCCGCCATTCCGATAACAAGAGCGTTATCGCCGGCTAATACAATGTCTATCAAGATGATAGCTAAAAAGGCCCAAAGGGCTTGGATCGTAAAGAGTTCCATATATTCCTTAAAAGTTATGGTATCACAGTTTTGTCTATAGCCTGTTGAACAAAACGTATTTATAATTTCAATTTGTCAATAACCCAGTTTGAAATCCATCGAGCACCGTCAATGCCAAAGTGAAATCCTTTGTCTATAACTAGATCTAAAAATTTTTCAGTGCCTAATAACTTTTCTACACAGGGTACATTTTCTAGCCCCGGCACTTCTCTATATAGTTTTCTGTGAAAGAACACTAGATCGGATAACGATCTTGCTCTGTGAGAAAATGCTCTGTACTCGGGATCAAAATGATTTTGATCTTCGTGCATGACCATAAGATTTTTTAGTAATTGATATTTTTCTGCCGTCGAAGGGTTAGAAAAATTTTCCTTGGTTTGTCTTTTTCCACTGACACCATTGAACGGCCAAATGCCTTTGATGCTTATCGGTAATACCGAATAATTATCTGAAATTTGTAACAAGTCTTGTTTAAGATTTAATTTAAATCCTGGATCATAAAACGTCATTCTTGTTGGTTCAGTAAGTTGTGTTATCACTAAATCTGATTTTAATTGTTCAGACACTTGATCAATCATGTTTAACGAAAATAATACGCTGGTTGCTTGTTTTCCAAAATTATAAACTTTTAAATCTGGTCTTGCTAATGACAATTGATATGGCCAAGACTGTCTTGGTTCAGAAGAATCAAACACACCTCCTGTAAAACTACAACCAAAGCAAGCAATAACTTTTTGTGACATATTAAACAAGATACGGTAAGAATTTTTTGTAGATCAATCCTTGACGGCTTTCTTGATCGGTCCAGTGGCATGCACTTAAATCATTTAACCATTGTGTACGATCGAGCATAATCGGATTGTGAATTGTTTTGACATCAGTATTGGCCACCGGCCAGCACACACTACTGGGATCATCTACCCACAACGGAACTCCTTGCAGTATTGCAGCAACACCACTGCTACTGTTAAACACAAAAGCGCAGGCGGAATGTTTTAAATCTTTCAATAACGAGCGTCGGATTGGATCACTTACTGTGACTCCGGGTCGTATCAAAGCAGTCGGATCAGCTATTTTCCCCGGATGTGGGCGTAACACGATGGGCATGTCAGTGTGTTGCTGTATGAGTTTTATTTTTTGTTCGGTCCAGTCCAGCGGATGCAGACCTTTCATGGTAAACCCACCGTCCCGTTGCATCAGCAACAGTATGTAATTTCCAGTTGAATGCCACCCAGGCACAGCAATTCCAAGATCTTTTGATAATTGCTGCCATCTGGAAGAGTCTGAATTTTTATTAGCATAGTTGCCGGTGTCGTAAAACGGACTGTCTATACTATAACGTAGATACAGACTGTCATGGTCTGCAAATTTGAAACAATTTGCATCAATACACATTGTGTGATTGCCCGACTGCTGTTGCTGTTGTATTATGTGTGCTCGTAGTTTTATGTTGGGTGTGTGTTGTTCAGGACTGGCCCATCCTAATATTACGGCCAACTTTGAAGGAGTATATGTATTTTGTTTTTCTACGTGTACTGTGGCGCCGTGAGATCGTGCGCCATCCGCAAACGCTGTCAAGGTATCAACTTTTCTACCGGGACTTTGTTTTTGTAAGGAACTTAGATAAACAACAACATCATACATGTTCGTTCAGTATACGCCAGGCTGTGCCATCACGCATGTCTACTTCAGTAAATTGGCAATAGGCCATGTGTCGTGCCCAGGCGTCTACTTCGTCCAGTGTGGGTATTTTTAAATTTTCAATCTCCGCAACTGATTGACTGCACAGCGCAGCAGCAGCATTGGGACCAAGTGTGATAGCCGGTTTACCGTGCAATAATGCTTCGCCGGCAGCAATGCTGGAGAATGTCACAAGGCAATGCACGTCGCGGTCCAGGGCCATTTCCATGGTATCATCATTGACCCTGGTACTACGTCCCTGTTTGGTTCTTAACACAATGGGTCGATCTGTAACTGATCCAATCTCTGTTTTTACTTGTTCTAGCCATTCTTCAAGATTGATGTCGTAGATATTCAATAGTTTTTGACTGGGCGGGGCCAACAATATGTTAGAGCCGCCTCTAAATTTTCTTAATTTTACACCAGTGGCACCAAACCTATCACCGGGTCGTTCAATTATAGGGCCAAAGTTTTGTACATCGTTGTGAGTAATTCTATGATAGATTTTTTTGCGACCATTGCCAAAATATCCTGTGTCTATGTAGTAAAAGTCGCGGCCGACAGAACGACAGATCTCCATTTCTTTGCGTTTGGTTATGCCTCTAAATACCGCTGTAGCCATGCTGGCACTGTGTTTTTCCCAGTCAGAAATTTGTCCGCCAGATCCCAGGATAAAACTTTGCAAAAATGGATCGTACATTTTGCCCTTCCTCTCAAATTTTGTATCTTTTTCGTCTGTTCCGATTGCCGCAGCCGCACTGTTGTCTAACTGTGTTAGCTGATTAACTAAAACGTCTAGTGTTATACCATAATATGTGCCGGCCGGGTCGACTCGATATTTGAGAATGTCATCGAATAGTGTTTTAACTGTTGGCGGTATCATGTCAAACACATGCGGAGGCGGTGGTGGTGGTGGTGGAGGCGGTGGAGGCGGAATATACGATGATCCTACCTGTTCCCAGTTCATTCGATTGATCTTTGCTGACAATACTCTGTTAACATACGTTCCCGGTGCCATTCGCTGCCTTGATTAGTAGTGGCAAATTCGTGGAAGCAGGGTGCGCCTAAGGTATAATGCAACAGTTTGGCATTCTCATTTGGGCCATATTCATCTGGTAACCAGTTCCACTCCGGGGGCAGCTCTCCAATTCGTTCGTCCTGCAGCCAGGTAAAACGATGTAGTTCGGCCCCGGTAGACTTCTGAATAAACTCTGGCGTAAGCTTACGGTTAGGAAAACTGTTACAGTTCCATAAAATTACCGAGCTCCAGTTCTTGCGCGGATAGTTCTCATTTTTAGCCCCTAGATACTTCTCTGTCATGCGTGTCTTGTAGTTGTGCATGACCACTTGTACATCAAGATCCAAGCAACGCAAGTCCCACAACTTGATAATATCGTCACAGACAACCATATCACCATCAATAAAGATTGCATGCCCCTGAAAGTTCATAAGGTGAGGGACAAGGAATCTACTGTAGATAAATTGATTGCTGCCGTCGGTGTGTGTTTCTTTGTAGTCGTCGAACAAGTTCAGAGCCAGTGGGATGATGGCAACCGGTCTGCTTGCGTGCCTAATGATAGAGTTTGCACACACGTGGAATGCAATTGCTTCACGTGGGTCATACCCAATGAAAATTGGAATGGGTTTCATAGTCTTCTTTCTACATCTTCTTCTGTACAACGACTACCGTATTGAATCTCAATCAGAGTTAATGGATTTGAAGTTTCATTAACCAACTGATGCCAACAGTGTAGTCCAATATGCAAGTATTGATGCTGAGTATACCGTCCTTGCAGTTCTAGATCAGTATCAGCATTGAGCGTGTATATGCTAGCCTCGCCTTTGGTCACAAGCCAGAATTCGGCGCGATCCTGGTGTCTTTGCATACTTAACGCCGCCCCGGGCTCTACTGTAAGTTCTTTAACCTTGGCCCCGGGTGAATCATGAACTACACAATAATGTCCCCACATGCGGCGTGTTTTGGGAGCACGCCACTCTTCCAGTAGCCAGCTGCTGGAGTTTTTCTCAATCACGCCGCCCACGTTAAACTTAAATTCTAAATTAGTGTCTGCCAGTCTCAGCTCGGACATATTTTTGTCTGTGCGCTGATTACCATCGGCCACGATAATCTTATCCTGTGGATAGCTCTGACGCACCATTTCAATGGCATGCCGTACACTGTCGTTACGATCGTCAAATGTGATTACAAAATCTACACCTTTGATATTCTGGACAATCTCAGTGCGTTCTAAGATTGGCATAAATGCTCGTCCCTTTCTGCGAGCTACCCACTCATCTGAATTTACGCCAACTACAAGAATGTCGCCCAATTGACGTGCGGCTTTAAGATATGCAATGTGTCCCGAGTGGACGGGATCAAACGCGCCGGTTGCAAGAACGATAGTTTTCATTGTTCTATTTATATGTGTACTTTTTGATGTAAATACAAAATGAAGAAACATAAGAAACATACTGACCAAAAGAATTTTGCCTGCGTGATACACGGAAACATGTATGACTGGCGGTATGTTGAAAACTTGTACAATATGCTGCAAGCTAACACCCAGCATGAAGTAAAGTTTCATGTGTTTACTGAGCCCTCGAGACCAGTGCCAGCACCAATGATCAAGCACGACTTAATAAACTGGCCTGGTATTGGTGGTCCAAAAAAGGCCTGGTGGTACAAGATGCAGATGTTTGATCCGGCGCACATATCCGGAAACCTGCTGTACATGGATCTTGACGTGGTGATCACAGGCAGTATTGATTGGATCTGGGGACTGAGCCCTCACCACTTTTGGGCTGTGCGGGATTTTAGACACCTCTGGAGACCCTCCTGGACCGGTCTAAACTCCAGCATAATGTACTGGGACACAGAACGGTGGAAACGTATCTGGGCCAGCTTTCAGAGTCGCAATATTCTTGACACTGCCAGGCAATTCCACGGCGATCAGGATTTTTTAAATGTAGCAGTTGACTTCAAAGACCGTAGATTCTTTGATAGTGATGCTGTACAAAGTTGGCGCTGGCAAATCAAAGATGGTGGGCTTGACATAAAAACACGTACCTATCGCCGGCCTGGCACTGGTACAGTGCTAGACCCCAAGACCAGTGTGATGATTTTTCACGGCAGCCCTAAACCACATGAAGTAACAGATTCAGTCGTATCTGGTTACTGGAATGCACTACCGACTAAATAAAGCATATTGGAGAATTTTATGGCAACAGTAGAATCAACTATCGTTCGAACGTTTTATCAGATGGGTTTAGGATTTGATGCCGTCGTCGGTACTCCTGGCCTCATTACCGTACATATAGATGGGGCACTAATTTATAATGGACCTGTTCCTGCGGTATCGACTCCATATCCTGCCGACTATGCGCCTATAGACCTATCAATACTTCAGTACTTGTTTGACTGGCCAGTGGATATTGACTTCATGGGCCCAGTGAATATGACGATTTCCGTAACGGATTGTACTCTGATGTTAGCAGATACCCGCTCAAATTACCAGTCTCGAACCGGCGATCACGCAACTATTCTAGAATTAAATTATGCCCAGGTTATAGATGGTATCACATGTCAAGACCCATTTACTAACGTGCGTATTAACGGCATAGCACAAACACGTGGTACTGCTACTCCGACTGAAGCAGGCACAGAAGTTACCTTATTAACCGGGCAATGGTTCTGGGGGATCGGATCGAACTGTATTTTTGAAGCAACTCTTAACGTCGAGCCTGGCTGGCTTTAATTCGATTCAACTCCAATCACAAACCCACAGGGATGTGGGTTTTCCTTTGGTCGACCAGAAATGGCTCCCGTGCTATAATGTATTCATACAGTAAGGAACAAGGAGCAAGCGATGAACTGGAATAAGCAAGGCGAGAAAATCACTGCAACGTATCAAGGGCAGCAGGTTACTGGCACCGTGGAGTCCAGTCGCGTAAAGTATGGCGCAGGCAAGGTTCAACACCTGTTGATCCTGGATAAACCCATTCAGTTGCGGTGGCGCACAGAACCCACTGATCGCTTGCTGATCGACGAGGACGAGGTCGGTTGACCAATAATTCAAGTTCTGCTATAATAGCTTTATACAGTTAGCAACTAGGAGCAAGAAATGCCGAAGTCCAAAGTGCAAGTAGCCGAAGTTGGTGATGTTATTCGGGCGCTGGATTTTGCCGGACAGTACGACTGCTACATGATCGGCGTGGTGACCGAAGTGCAAAACGAAGTCATCAAGTGTCGGGGCATTAGCCGGGTGTGGGACGGCAAGAGTGAGAAGTTTGACCAGCCCTTTAGTACTGTGCAGGAAGGGGCAATGATGTTTGACGCTCGTTACCCAGGACGAATCTCAGTGCTTTGCGGAACCGAAGCGGTTGACCAATAAATCAGCTTGTGCTATAATGTATTTACTGTAGCAAAACGGAGCAAGAAATGACCCAAGTTCAAGTTATTAAAGGTACATACCGTAATACCCCGGTGCAGAATGCATCGTTTGAGCTAGTCAAGGATTTTACGGTTGGCGCCCGCGGAAACGGGTTTGTTACAGTCAAGAGCGACGGGTACTTTGGGCCCGATTTTGATGTGGTGCGTATTAAAGTGAACGGAATTGAAGACGTGATAATTACCGGATCCTCTGCTCCTGTTGCAGGCATTACTGTGACTCCCATGTCGGCAGTGCTGCAAGAAACTGACGACGAAGTCATGGCGCGTATTGAAACGCGGTTTAACATGCTTGACGAGATGACACTGGCTGCAATTGCCGGCGACATTCGTGCTATGATCGTTGTGGGTCCCCCGGGTGTGGGCAAGAGCTACGGTGTTGAGCATCAGCTGGAGAAGTCTGGGCTGTTTGACGTTGTGGGAAATCGCAAACCCAAGTACGAAGTTATCAAGGGTGCAATGACCCCAATTGGTCTGTACTGCACTCTGTACAAGCACAGTGATGCCAAGAACGTGCTGGTGTTTGACGACTGCGACAGCATCCTGCTTGACGATGTTGCGTTGAACATTCTTAAGGCTGCATTGGACTCGGGCAAGAAGCGTCGTATACATTGGAATGCTGACAGCAACATGCTGCGCCGCGAGGGAGTGCCAGATCAGTTTGATTTCAAGGGTTCTGTGATCTTTATTACCAACTTGAAGTTTGATCACCTTAAGAGCAAGCGACTGCAAGACCACTTGGAAGCTTTGCAGAGTCGTTGTCACTTTCTTGATCTTACGCTGAATACCATGCGTGACAAGATCTTGCGCATCAAGCAGATCTTCCGTAGGGGTAGCCTGTTTCAAGACTACGACTTTACCCCGGAACTGGGCGATGCTATCATTGAGTTCATGACTGACAATCACATGCGCCTGCGTGAAGTGAGCTTGCGCATGGCGTTGAAGATTGCTGACTTGACCAAAGTGTCCCCGGGCAATTGGAAGTCGCTTGCTGAATGCACTTGCATGCGTAACGCATAAGCATTCGACTGCCCCTAACAGGGCAGTCCTTTGTGAGACACCTGTTAACTGACGGACCAAATACGCCGTGTGTTTATTTTACTAAAGAAGTAAGTAGATAAAGAGAAATTATTAACATGAGTAAAATATTATGAAACAAGGTAAAGTATGGGGACAAACCAAACTCCTAGAAGCCAACGGTGTATTAGAATTTCATCGTATCGAAGCCAACGCCGGCGGAGTGTGTAGCAAGCACAAACACAAATTTAAATGGAACGGATTCTTTGTAGAATCTGGAAAAATGATAATTCGTGTCTGGAAAAACAACTATGATTTAGTTGACGAGACTATGTTAGAAGCAGGACAATATACCAAAGTTGCGCCAGGAGAATATCATCAATTTGAAGCAGTCACAGACTGTGTTGCATTTGAATTGTATTGGGCAGAATTTGACCACGATGATATTGCAAGAGAAACTGTAGGGTTCACCAAATCCGGGACAACCTAATTCAAAAAACACATATACGAACGTGCAGACGGTATAGTGTATGTAAAAGAGTTCGGTAACGAACCAGGCACCTGTAAAACGGTGTCTTTTTTTTTGACTTTATACAAACAATAAACAATTATGAAACACTGCACAATACAAATACGTGACGAAGTAAACATCAAGCTAGAAGGCCTTGATTTGGATGTGCGTAAAAAATTAGTCAATACATTCAAGTATGATAACCCAGCTGCTAGGTACTTGCCTGCAGTGAGACTAGGGCGCTGGGATGGCAAGATTGCATACTTTCAACTTGGTGGTAGCACTTATACCAATTTACTGCCAGAGATTATCCCTATTCTGGAACAGTATGATTATGATATTGAACTAGATGACCAACGCGAGTATTCGACTACATTTGAGTTTTCTCTTATGAAGGAAGATACATTCTCGAATACCATGTGGCCCAAGGGCCATCCCATGGTAGGTCAGCCTATTGCGTTACGGGATTACCAAGTAGAAATTATTAACAACTACTTGCGGAACCCGCAGTGCATTCAAGAAGTAGCAACAGGTGCTGGCAAGACTATAATGACAGCTGCCTTGAGTTGGAATATACAATCTTACGGGCGCAGTATTGTTATTGTGCCAAACAAGAGTTTAGTGACACAAACAGAAAATGACTATATCAATCTAGGGCTTGATGTTGGTGTGTATTTTGGAGATCGCAAAGACTATAACAAAAAGCATACTATTTGTACTTGGCAAAGTCTAAACAACTTGTTAAAAGATTCTAAAAATGGCGCAGTTGAATTTACTATAGCTGACTTTTTAGAAGATGTTGTTTGTGTTATTGTTGACGAGGTGCACATGGCCAAGGCAGATGCGCTCAAGACCTTGCTTACGGGTGTAATGAGTCGGATTCCGATTCGGTGGGGACTTACTGGCACTGTGCCCAAGGAAGCATTTGAATTCCAGGCCTTGCATGTGAGTTTAGGCCCTGTGATAAACCGTCTCTCTGCTAGCGAGCTACAGGACCGAGGAGTACTAGCGCGGTGCCATGTGAACGTGGTACAGTTGGTGGATCATGTGGAGTTTAAAGAGTATCAAGCTGAACTTAAATACTTGTTAGAGGAATCGGGCAGACTTGATACCATTGCCAAGTTGGTTACGCAAGTTAATAAAACTGGCAATACACTAGTGCTTGTGGACCGTGTGGCTGCTGGCCAGGCACTAGTTGAACGCCTGGGGGATTGTGCAGTGTTTGTGTCGGGTGCAACCAAGGTCAAGGCCCGACAAGATGAGTATGACGGAGTAGCTGACTCAACCGGTAAGATTATTGTGGCCACATACGGAGTTGCTGCGGTAGGTATTAACATTCCTCGTATTTTTAATCTGGTCATGCTGGAACCAGGCAAGAGTTTTGTTCGAGTTATACAGAGTATTGGCCGCGGCATACGCAAGGCGGAAGATAAGGATCATGTTCAAATTTGGGACATAACATCCACATGCAAGTTTGCCAAGCGTCATTTGACCAAGCGTAAAGCATTTTATAAAGAAGCAAGTTATCCGTTTACCCAGGAAAAGCTAGAATGGTGTCGTTGACCCCGGAACAATTTGCTACAGATAGAATAATTATTGTTAATTTTCCAGCCGGCGCCGGCGGCAAATTCTTGACAAATAGTATAGCACTAAGTCATCGAGCAGTATTGCAACATCACGCTTTAACTGAATTTACCTCAGATAAAAAATTAGATTGGTTGTGCGACAGGTATAGGTCAATGAACACGCTAATCTGGCAAGATCTTGACCTGGGATGTACACAATTATTTGGCAATACTCGAAGCACTATGGATCTCGGGGCTCAGGTATCAGAGTCTACTAGTTGGCAATACAGCAATGTAATTCCTAAACTTATTAAACAAAACAAATATTTTTTTGTAGTTGCGCATAACTCTAATCAGCTCGCTTGGTTATTGCAAACATGGACTAATGCTAAAATAATTCGATTTGTTAATTATTTAGATTTTGTGGAGAAATTTAGACCTTCTTATATACCGATAGTGACTCGAGTTGGGCCTGGAAGAAAAATCAAGAAACACATTTTTGCCTGGTGGCAAGATCACCGCCTCGATTCGTGGCCTGTAGCACCACCCCTTACATTAGATGCTTATCGATTACCAGAGTATCAGCGGATTGCATCTGATGTTGACCCTATTAAACAATTTATTGTTAATCTTACTATCCAACAACAGTATGATTTAACTGGAAATGTAACTGGTCACTGGACCATAGACTGGGATACATCCTGCTATCTTGATCAAGACTTATATCTGCAACAGTTAGAAATTCTATATAACAAGCTAGAGCTTACGGACTTTGATGCCGGTAGGGCAAAACAACTATACGCAGTTTGGGTAGAGACACTAGAACGTTACTGTAGTAATAGGGCGTTGGCAGTTGATAGATCTTGACTTCCTGCCACTAAGTGTGTATAATAAAAACATGAGAATCCTAACCCTTGAGAATCAGCATTACGACTTGGACACTTTGCCAGATGAAGTTGACGACATGCGTTTTGCTATCTTAGACAATTCAGACCCTAACAGTCCAGACTACTATTATATCCCGTTGATTTTTCTAGAAAGCTTTAGCGCCCCTGCCCTAGTGCTGCGTATCGGTGACAAGACTATTAAAATGCCAGTGGATTGGCAAATCCTAATAGGGGAGCCGGATCTGGGCGACTTAGAAATGCTACCGTTGACCAGTATCAATGATCGTGGGTTTAAAGCTTTTGAGTTCAACCCGCTAAGTAGTTTTAGGCCCAGCTTTCCGGACATTGAGATTGTGGACGTTTATCATGAAGTTACTTGGTATGCCCCCAAACTTAAAAATGGGCAAATTTTGTCGGTACCTATCGACGATGGGCCAAAACCTCGATGCGTGTACTTTGTAAAAGACATTAGTCGAAATTGTGAAGTTGTACAATATGACAAGGCATGGTAGTATGGAACAATACGAAAAAAGTGGACCCAAAGTTGATGCGCCGGCGCCGGCACCTGAGCAAAAACTTGTTAGCTCGAAGATTGATTTGTTAGATCAACGGCTGCAAGATCAAACTCGAACTATTGCTATCATGCAACGCGAAATGCGCCGCATGCAAAATCAACTCGACGAAGCAACTAGCGCAATTAACAGCATACGCCGTGGATAAACTTAGCATTCAAAACGAGATGAATCGATTCGATCTCAAAGATCGAGAATTTTATAACAGTCTTACCGATGAGGAACGTAAAAAGTTCTCCAACTATCTTATGATACGGTGGGGATCGGCTGTGCATGGTAGTCGAGAACTGCAAGAGTTTTATCTAATCTCGTGCAACGAGAGACTTAACAAGCACTTCTTTGCCATAAACCGCCATCCTAAGCTACAGTGGTTGTGCGCTACCGCTGTGAGTCCGGGCATGGGCACACACCGGCATCAGTGGATCTCGCCCAAGAAGAAGGAAGCAGGATCCAATGAGATCAAGAAAACTCTTATGGAGCTTATGCCCAATACCAAGTTATCGGATATTGACACACTATCCAAACTTATTAACAAGAAAGACTTGAAAGAGTATTTGCGTGAACACGGCCACACTGACAAAGACTGAATACACTTGTAACCATTGTGCTCGTGCGTTCAAACGGGAACCAAGCTTGGCCACGCATGTGTGTGAATCCAAACGTCGATACCTTGAGCGGGACGAGGTAGGTGTTAAGATTGCTCTCCAGGCTTACTTGAGATTTTACGAGATTACCCAAGGCACAGCAAAGAACAAAACGTTCAAGGATTTTGCTGCTAGTCCCTACTACAGAGCATTTGTTAAGTTTGGCCGTTACTGCCAAGAGATCCGTGCTGTCAATATGCCACAGTTTGTTAACTGGGTAGTTAAGAAAAATAAAAAGATTGATCACTGGTGTCATGAATCTGTATACTACGAATACTTAATGGAGTACCTGCGCACTGAATCTGTAGGTGATGCCTTGTCCCGGTCAATTGAATCCAGCATTGACTGGCAAGAAAAAACTGGCAACGCAGCACATGACTACCTCCGTTACGGCAACGCTAACGCACTGTGCTATGCGATCTCGACCGGCCGGGTGTCAGCCTGGGCTGTATACAATTCGGATTCGGGGCATGAGTTGTTGGCACGACTTAACTCTGAACAGTTGACTATGATTTGGCCCATGGTCGAAACTGATGCCTGGAGTCAACGACTTCGTGACCATCCAGAAGATCGTGACTATGCACGGACAATTTTAAAACAAGCAGGCTGGTAGTAGATGAGTGCAGACATTGATATCGACTTTGCTGATCGATCCCAGATGTTAAAGTTGATTGATCATATCCCGGCTATGCAACAGGTAGACAACAAAGTGCGTAAGCACAATAGCGGAGTTTATCTTACTGACATTCCTGTAGATCCAGTGCACGGATGTGCTGCAATTGATTATTCCGCAGCTGATCGGCGTGGATACTTCAAGATTGACTTCTTGAATATGAGTGTATACCAGCTAATTCAAAATCCCGAGCATTATGCAACTATGCTCGCAGCAACTCCGCCTTGGGAACGAATTTGGAATGATATAGCCTGGGCTAAACAGTTAGTGCACGTGGGCAACTATGCAGATTTGCTAGCGTCAATGCGTCCAGACTCTATACCCAAGATGGCTGCGTTTATCTCAATTATTCGTCCAGGTAAAGCACACCTGCAGCAAAGGCCCTGGGCAGAAGTGTTTCCTTTGGTATGGGATGGAGATGATAGCCGGGGTTACACCTTTAAGAAGGCACATGCACTTTCATACGCACTGCTAGTAACACTACATATGAATTTGCTTAGTTGATTCGTCTGACCAATGTTATACTCTTGCGCTTGGACTTTTTGCGGCCAAGATCGTTTAAGCTGCACACTGGGCCATGGATAATCTCAAGATCTCGATTACTAAAGGTGCGTAGATAAGGACGAAACAGATCCCACTCGTGTTTGAGAAAGATATTGATGGGAATACTGCGATTGCTTTCCCACCACCATGTGTTAGCCAGCTCGATGAATATTCGTTTCAGAGCAGCATCTAGTATGTTACCAAAGTCGTAAATGGTGGTGATGGCGTCGTCGCGATTTTGAATGATACCAACATACTCCACGCCTGCGTATGAACACAGGGTGATAAAAGGGTACTTAGAAGTTAGAGTTTGGAATATGTTTTCACCCATCGCGGACTATTTATATGTTCTTTTTTTTGGTAAATATAGTCTATGTATTCAACGCCCGTATATTTATATCAGCAAATTCAGACAGTTTTATTGATTGATATCAGTGGGGCTTACTTTGACCGGAGATGGCAACCAGTGTATGCAAAGAAATTAAAACTCAACTTGGGTGTGGATAACGTGATCCTAATCCAATTTCAAAATCAAGATCAGAAACCCGTAAACATTTCTGGTTGCACGTTTACCTTCCGCATTATCAGTCAAAACGGTGAGGACTTGCTGTATGCAACTGAATTAGTTGCACTTAGTGCCGCACTGGGTCGAGCCAAGGTTACAGTTCCTGCTGCCGACACTGCATATTTCCAGGCACAACCTGCAAACTGGAGCCTGGAGATATCATCCGGCAACTTAGATCAAGCTGTGCTAGTTGATGCATATTCAAACGCCCGGGGAGACATTGATATTGTTAATTCTGTGTTTCCGACTTTTGTTGCTAGTCAAGTGCTGACTATCCCTAGTCAGGCAGCTCAAAATAATGTATTCTATTCTAGTACCGTAACAACTGACGGGTGGGCCATGACCACATTCCAAATTGACACTGTTGGCCTAACCGGTAACTTGACAGTACAAGGCAGTACTGGCGGAACTGCCAATACAGTAGAGTGGTACAATATTGCCTTTGAAGACCTCAAGGCCGGAAACATTGCTAACTCAGTTTCTTTTACTAACTCCACTGAGCGGTTAGGGTTTGATGTTGAGGGTTACCATCCTGAACTACGACTAGCAGTGCAGATTCAATCAGGAGCACTACCAACTATTGTCTACCGGTAACCACTTAGTGTGCTAATTACTTGATGAGTAAGATTAGGAAACTGGTTGTATTTGGAGATAGTTGGACCTTTGGTGATGAGTTAATGGCACCGGAGTTGGCGAGTCGACCAGATCGTTATACGGCAATGTCCGAGAATGATCAATATCGACTACAGCATTGTTGGGCTCGTCATGTAGCTGATCGTTTTAAATTAGAACTAGTCAACTTGGCCTTTAACGGCATGAGTTTGCAGAGCATGATTTGGACAGCATTGTGGTGGGTCAACAATCACGATGTATCTGACAGCCTGGTAATAGCAGCACTTACACTAGATCATAGAACCAGTTGGTATCAGGACAATGTACCCGGTCGAACTCCGGAATGGAACATGCACATGCATTCGGCTTGGGAACATACATCTGGACCCTGGAAGGAAGTAAAACAAAATTACTTCCAATATAGTCAAGGAGACATGCTGGATCAGTATCAACGACAGCAAGCGGTGTTATGCTTTGACAGCATTGCTGATCGCTACCAGATCCCAGTGATTCAATTTGATATACATCCAGATCAAACTCCATACTATGGAAAACAACATGCTTATGTTGGCGAAGCTGCCTGGAACTGGATCGAAGATAATCGAGCAAAGAACAAACACCCTAACGAACAAGGGCATGTTTTGATTGCTAACAGGTTGATTTCGTGGATAGAATCTGTTAAACTTATGAAGTGATAGACCTACTCGCTTACTTGCCGGCTCGACGAAAACAAACCTCTTCGGGTTGGCTTAGTTTTAACTCGCCCTGCTGTGTACACAACGGGCATTCGGCTGATCGTAGGCAACGTGGAGGTATCAAGGCAACCCCGGACAGCTGGAGTTTCCATTGCTTCAATTGCCGATTTACTGCAAGTTGGCAACTGGGCCGCAATCTAAGCATCAAAGCTCGTAAGTTTTTGGGTTGGATAGGAGTATCAGACCATGATATCGAAATGCTTAATATCGAAAGCTTGCGACATCGCAGTATACACGGAATCATTGAGGATCGACAGCGAACTGCCGAACTGCTACTAGGTGTTGAGTTTAAAGAACGCGACCTACCACCGGCCGCTGAACTACTTACACCCGAGCATGGTGAGTTTTGGCAGTATGCTCGTAATAGATGTGTGCCCGAAGACTTCCCCCTAATGACACAGATACGCAACGACGGTGTGCACTGGACTCGGCCACATGTGATTGTACCATTTACATATGATAACAAGATTGTAGGTTATGCTTGCAGGTTTGTAGACAACAAACAACCAAAGTTCATAAACGATACACAACCTGGTTATGTGTTTGGCACAGATTTGCAGCAGGCCGACTGGCAACATGTGCTAGTCATGGAAGGCGTATTTGATGCAATCTGTATCGGCGGTGTTGCGGTATTGCACAACGACATCAATGATGCGCAGGCCAGGCTGATAAGAAACTTAGGGAAAGAAATCACCGTAGTCCCTGATCATGACAGTGCAGGTATGGCCCTAGTTGACCGTGCAGTAGAACTAGGGTGGGCTGTGAGCATGCCCGATTGGCCCCCGGGGATTAAAGACGTTAACGATGCAGTGGTCACATTTGGCCGGCTGGCCGCACTGCTAACTATAATGCAGGCCAGGGAAACTAGTCGAATCAAAATAGAACTAAGGAAGAAACAACTTGTTAAAAAGCTACGATAAACTTTGGGTACTTGGTGATAGTTATTCTACCCCAGGTTTAATTGTCAATCCACAAGATAGTTTTTGGGGTTTACCTGCATTAAATAGGAATAAGATTTGCTAAAAGAATACAGAACTGACGTTCAAAAGTTGTTTTTGGAGATGATGCTAGAGGATGCATCTAGCTATGTCCGCGTTCAAAATATCTACAATCCGGAAAACTTTGATAAGAGTCTACGCCCGGCTGCTGTATTCATCAAGGAGCACAGCGATAAACACAAGACCATGCCGGATCGCTTGCAGATCTCTGCCACAACGGGTATCAAGCTACAAGCTGTACCGGACTTGAATGAGGGGCACTTTGAATGGTTCATGGAAGAGTTCGAGTCGTTTACACGTCGACAAGAACTTGAACGGGCAATTTTAAAAGCAGCAGACTTGTTAGAAAAGGGCGATTACGATCCAGTTGAGAAACTGATCAAGGACGCAGTGCAAATCAGCTTGACCAAAGACTTAGGCACAGATTACTTTGCAGACCCAGCTGCACGGATCAACAAGTACTTTAATAGTGGCGGCCAGGTTAGCACAGGTTGGCCACAACTGGATAGATTGCTGTACGGTGGTTTTAGCCGCGGAGAACTGAACATCTTTGCAGGCGGATCAGGGTCAGGCAAGAGCTTGGTCATGATGAACATTGCACTGAGCTGGGTACAGGCCGGACTTAGTGGAGTGTATGTTACCCTGGAACTTAGTGAAGAACTGACCAGTTTGCGCACAGATGCCATGCTGACCAGCATGAGTACCAAGGACATTCGCAAGGATATCGGTACAACTGAGCTCAGAGTCAAGATGATAGGCAAAAAATCTGGCAACTATCAGGTCAAAGGACTTCCGGCACAGAGCAACATCAACGACATTCGTAGTTTCTTGAAAGAGTATCAGATCCAAACTAACAAGCGTGTGGACTTTGTCATGATTGATTACCTGGACTTGTTGATGCCGGTGAGTGCCAAGGTTAGTCCCAATGACTTGTTTGTCAAGGACAAGTACGTGAGTGAAGAACTGCGTAACTTGGCCAAGGAACTGGGTGTGTTAATGGTGACTGCAAGTCAGTTGAATCGTAGTGCTGTGGAAGAGAATCAGTTTGATCATAGTCACATTAGTGGGGGCATTAGTAAGATCAACACAGCAGACAACGTGTTCGGTATCTTCACTAGCCGTAGTATGCGCGAGCAAGGCAAGTATCAGATCCAGTGTATGAAGTCGCGTAGTTCAACCGGAGTAGGACAAAAAATCGATCTTGAGTACAACATCGAAACTATGCGTATTACTGACGAGGGCGGAGACAGTGCCGGTGATCGCCCAACCAGTTCAATTATGGATGCAATCAAAACACGTAGTCAAGCACAGGCGGCCGACAAGCTTGAAATTAGTGATACTGTAAAGTTTGAACGTGCGCCCAGGGCCGACGACGTACCAAAAATCTCGGCTGAAATTCAATCAACCAAGCTCAAGCAATTACTAGGGCAGATTAAGAAATCTTAATCACTCTACGTATAGGCAGTAATTTAAATAAATAATTCAAAGGCCATGTGAGCATGCAGAAAAAGACACGCAGCATATTAGAAGAATTAGACACGCTGTACCAAGAAAAGCATTCTGATCAAGATCGTCGGTACATCATTGAATCTCGCGCAGCTAATGTGATTGCCAGTGCCATCCGCCTGGTGGAACAAATTGAGTCCAGCTACACCCCGGAACAGGCAGATAACCTTGTGCGCAAGTTGTTTAATGCAATACGTACCAAGGATCAAAGTAAATTTACAAGAACAATGAGGAGAACCGATGCTAACTGAAGGCGGGAACGTATTCAAAGGTGCCGATGGTACGATTTTAACACAGCGTATCAATCAGGCCGATGTCATGCCTACAGTGAAGTGGCTGGAACAGATCACCGGTGTTGATTTTACACAAGACAAAGCCGCAGACGGCAAGCCGGCCAAGTGGCTGGGCAGTACTGGGCGCAAGGCCACATCGGGTGACCTGGACCTGTTGGTGCACGATGCTGACATTAGCAAAGAACAGCTTGCTGCCAAGCTGCACGCCTGGTGCGTATCACAGCGTGTAGATCCTAAACAGTACATCAAGAAGACTGGCATCTCGGTGCATTTTTTCACAGCCATTGATGGCGACCCCAGTCATGGATTTGTACAAACAGACTTTATGTTTACTGCGAACCCATCATGGACAGTGTTCTTCTTGAGCAGTGATCCGGCGTCTGCGTACAAGGGCATGAGTCGTAACATCTTGTTGAGTTCTGTGGCCAAGGCCATGGGATACAGAATCAACTCCAACATTGGTCTAGTAGATCGAACCACTAACCAATTGGTTCCCGGGGGAGACAATTCCGACACTGTTGCCAAACTCCTGCTGACTCCGCAAGCCAATACAGAAGACATGTACAGTGTAGAACGTATTGTTGCTGCACTCAAGAATGACCCCAAGAAGAATGCCAAATTATCGGACTTCCGTGAGTTCATGATCAAGTCTGGCACTCCGTTAGACGAGAATGTCAACTACACAGATGTAGACTGGATGGCACGACTGCGTGACCGGATCATGGTACAGGGCATGCAGCCCTTGATTGAATCCTCGCTTAATGAAGCCGAGGAAGCCGGCATCGGCGGCAAGGCCAAAGGCATCGAACACTTGGAAGATTATGTGTTTCGTTTTGGAACACCGGGTATTCAACGCGCCTTGGACATTGTTAACGCAGCAGCAGCAGCACCTGGCAAAACTACCACAGTCAAATGGGACGGTAAGCCAGCTGTTATATTTGGCCGCAAGCCGGCCACAGGCGAGTTTGTGCTCACAGACGGATCCGGGTTCGAAGCAAAGGGATACGATGGGTTAGCCACAAGTCCTAAAATGATGGCGCAGATACAAGGCATGCGCAAGGGAGACCGCACAGAGCTGATCAGCATCTATGCTGGGCTGTTTCCTGCGCTCGAAGCTGCCCTCCCGGACAATTTTCGTGGCTATGTCAAGGGAGACTTGCTGTACTATCCACAAAACCCCTGGAAAGAAGAAGCCGGCAACTATGTATTCACACCCAACACTGTAACATACCGCATTCCGGCAAACAGTGCGCTGGGACAAAAGATCAAGCAAAGTCAAACAGGCGTTGCCATGCACACACGGTACGATGATGTGGGTGCACCCCGCCAGCCACTAGGGGATATTAAATTCAAACCTGTGCAGGGATTGCTGCTAGTTGACCCCAGCACAAGCGTTCCCCAACAAATTACCCCAGATGCACAATCAGCAGCAGCACTACAGCAAATTATCAAAACACAAGGGGCAAACATCACAGCCTTGTTCAATCCCAATGATTTAAGAGCAAACAAGATCACTGACCTTGCTCGGTTATGCGTGGACTTTGTTAACACCAAGGTGGGCCAAGCCTTGCCTGATGCCCGGACACTAGTGGCCGACTTTGGTAAGTGGCTGCAAAGCAAAGTATCTCCGCAGAAGTTCGATAACATTGTGACTTACCTCAAGAGCAAGCCAGGCAACTTGTCGGGCATGGCCGCCGCTTTCCAAGCATTCTTGCTGCTGCACAACATCAAAGAGAATATCCGTGCACAGTTAGATGCACAACATCCCGGACAAGAGGGATGGGTCATGGCTACCCCTTCCGGCTATGCCAAGGCAGTGGGTCGCTTTACCCCAGATGCGTTTGCTGCGAAGAATCGTGAACAGAATAATCCGACTGCGTGATCGCCATTTTTTATCATCTTGTATAAATAAAGTTAGGGATTCGATTCCCATAAATTAGGAGATTTAAAATGGCATTTTTCCCCCCAGCAAGTGGTGACTCACAACCGGTATTCGCGTTAGATATTAACAATGGCGCCCAAACAGGTGATATTAGTTCTGATGCATTGGTGCAGATGGCAGGCCCCAAGCTTGACTTTTTCAAGATTATTGTTGAAGATGGATCACAAGCCGCTATCGACCTGACTAACGAGTTAGGTAATGTCACATCCGGTGTGTTTACACCAGGTGTTGTTAACCAAATCAATCAGTGCATTCAGTTGAAGGCCACGATTGCTATGTATCAGGTTGAAGCTGACAGTTCGGGTCAACTCAGCATTGCTGTGTATCCGAACGCTGCCTGGACTGCTGCTGATTTGCAAGTTGCTATCCGTGCCCTGGGCAACGTTCAGATCACAGCCAGCAATGGCACAGTGACAGGTGTTAACGTTTCTGGCACAGACGTTACTAACCCTGGCTTCAAGCTAGCTTAATAGTTTTTTGTGTTATCACAGACCCCGGTTATTATCCGGGGTTTTTTCTTGGCCTTAAATACCCCGGTATGCGTATACGTTGCCGAGCCTTTTTTGACATCACCCGGACTGAAGTTAAACACAACTTCCACAAAAACAGAATCCCGTTCACTGATGCAACCGGCCGGCTGATTGAAGATGTGGCCGGCTGGCACCGTGCTAGAAATCAACAACGCAATTGGGAAACTGTAAATCAGGTTATATCGTTGCGCACCCTGCCAGAGGAGATTGTTCCTTCGAAATGCATTGAACAAGACGGGCAACGTGCGTGGCAGTTTGACTTTGTTGTGAACAACCCTGCATCAATTGAGCTTGACGGAAACCCAGTGGGTGTTTTTGAATCAGACTCCAGAGATGTGCCCATGTTGGTCGGACTTGATGAAACACACCAGTTAGCCGACCGCTTGCTGCCCGGCGTCAACATTATGTTTGAAGTTATTTAAGCTAAATATTGTCACTATAACAAGGACAGCGTAATGGACTCCAAGGATATCGAAAAGAAAAATCTCGAAGCACATGTTGAATTATGCGCTGTGCGTTATAAATTCATAGAAGAAAAATTAGATGCAGTAGACGACCAATTAGTCAAGTTGGCCACTGCAATCGGCGATGTTAAAACAATGATGCAACACATGTCAGAAAAGCGCAATACTCAACTTATCAGTTGGGGACTGGGGATCATGGCTGTAAAGGTCTCAATCATTGGATATTTGTTGGCTACTTACGTTATTAAATGAAACCACAAGTACTTGAAAGATTGAAACGTATTGTTGAGCCCGACTTATCGGAACTGGAAAAGAATTTAATTTTTCCCGAGTCTGATGGATATCGAGTTTTTAAGCAGTATTTTATGACTCCCGAAGAAGGGGCTATTAAAGTATTTAAAAATGAAAGTGCACAGGCTGTATTCTCCAGTGTTAAGACTGCGCTGAGCTGGTGTGTATCTGACAAGTACAGCCAACGCAGATTGCGGGACGAGATTGAACGCCTGGATGCTAAGAAGATGCTGCTGCAGGCAGATCTTGCAGTGCGGTCAGCATCGCTGGGTAAAGGCACAAAACGAGAGCTGCGTGCCATAGCCGAAGACAAGATAAATGAAAGAAAATATCGTTTAAAACGATTAGACCTTCAATTAGCCAAATGTATTAATTTGGCTAAATATTGGCAATTAAGAGGATTTAACAATGAAACTTCACGAACTGGGCAGCAGCCGTCCCACCGAACAAGTCGCTAAGGTATTCGAAAGTATACTAGGGGACCGCGTTGATTTCTCCGGCATCAACCGTGCAAAAGCACGTCGTATGCTTGATAAAGTTCAGGCCTTGGTGCGCGAACACAAAAACAGTCCCAGCCGCCATTACAGCGAACGTAATCCTGACTACATGCGTTTGGTCATGATGGGTCAAGCACTGACCAGCGTCATTACAGAAGGCAAAGTTAAAGAACTTGCGGCTGATATTGCAGATAGCAAAATGTCAGCAGCTGACTTCCTGGCCAAGTACAAGAAGACCAAGGCCGAGGCCAAGAAAGAGATTTCTGGCCAGAAGGAAAAAGTCAAAGAAGCGGCTGACGTTACTGACTACAATCCAAAAAGCCAAGGCGGATCAAGAAAAGAGCTGTTGGCAAAGTATGCCAAGTCTGGCAGTGCCAAGCATGCCGAAGCTGCTCGTCGTGCCGGCGCTACGCAGGCTGAATTGAAAAGTGCTAAATCTAAAGCATTAGGCGAAGCTATCATTCCTGGCTCAACCGCAGTTCCGGGCGCTGCCCCCGGAACACCACAAACCCCTCAGCAAGCTGATGCTGCCAAGAAGGCACAATCAGCTCAGGCAATAGCAGCAACCAAGGATCCCAAACTAAAGCTTGCACTAGGCAAGGCTGCCAAGGGACAAAATCTCAATCCTGACGAACAAAAGCAAGTGGCAGGTGCTGCTCTTATGAAGACAGAAGCCCGTTTACGCCGCCGCCTGCGCGAAGAAAACGAACTGCAAAAGAGCCAAACAATCCTGGCCATGCAAGACATGGTTGACCGTATTCAGAAAATGACCGAAGATGTTTCTGAAATGCAATTCAAGGACTTGCCGGCTATTGTGCAAACTCTCAAGAACGAAGGCAACCAGGATCAAGCTGCTCAGCTGCAAACCAGTACTTCTGCTGCGCTGACCCAGCTGCTGCAATCGCTGCAAGAAGGCAAGACACAGCTGGAACAGTCCCAGGGTATCTTGACTGGACAAGCTTCGCAAATTCCAGGCATGGATGCAGGTGCAGCACCGGGCGGCTTGCCTTCCCCAGATGCGCTAGACGGAGCTGATGGTATGGGCGGTGAGCCCGAACTACCGCTCATGCCAGACGATGACGAAGACGAACTGCCAGCAGTCAAACTGGGCCGTGAGCGTCGATAATGTTCTTATTTGAACTTGGTGAGTTTGATCCCGACACAGCAAAGTTGGCAGCACTAAGCCAGTTTTTGTTGGGTCGTGCCGACGATACTGATGCTAAAAAAACAATTTCAGTCAAGAGCTTTTTGCAATTGGCTGCAAATCAAGGCATTAGTTTAACTCAACAACGTTTGCAGGAACTATCCCAACAACCTCCTTTGAGCAATATGATTGCCGCAGTCGAAGACGACACTGGCAATGTGGTATTCAAAGGTGGCGATACCAAAAAGCCAGAAATGACTGTGGACAAAGCACAGGACACCGTCGATCGACTGGCCAAACGCGCTGCATCCCGCAGCATGTAACCAAACCTACTTGTTTTTTATCTCAAGTTCTAGTAAACTCCTTACTAGGACTTCTTTAACCTATGACACGACTTTTACTCGGCAAGCTTGAATTTTACATCACCAACGTATGCAACCTGACCTGCGGCGGATGTAATCGGTACAATAATTACAACTTCAGAGGTGCACAGAACTGGAATGACTATAGTGAAAATCTAGCCAAATGGGCAGAGAAGATCGAAATCAATCATCCGGTAATTCTAGGCGGAGAGCCACTACTTAATGCAACCATTACCCAATGGGTTACAGGACTCCGCAAGTTATGGCCCAGATTGGGCGCAGTACAGATACAAAGCAATGGCACCCGTATTGATCAAGTGCCGGGATTATATGAAGCACTTGATAGAGGTAATAATGGGTGGATCGGAGTCAGCGCACATAGTCCGGATGATCTTGAAGAATTGACTCGAAGGATCAGACGCTTTCTTCGGGGCTATATAACTGAAACAGCTGATCCCAATCATCCTACTGGGTCTAGATATCAATTTTGTGACAGCTACAATACAAAAGTCAATATATGGATGAATGATCATTTTGTACAAAGTAATATTATTGAGCAGCCCAATGGAAGATTTGGATTATACAATAGTGATCCAGATGCAGCACATGCTGTCTGCGCATTTGCTAAATTCAAAAATTATCACTGGATTCGTGGAAAAATTTACAAGTGCGGTCCTGTTGCATTAATGCCCGAATTTGATCGACAACACAATTTTGATATCAGTGATGAAGATCGAATTTTGTTAAATAACTATGATGCATTGAGTGTTGAGGATTTTGATCAGCGAGGCGAAGAATTTTTTCGAACAATTGACAATGTAATCCCCCAGTGCAAATTTTGTCCCCAGCAGTTTACATACGATCCCATAACATTTTCCAATCGAAAGAAGGATTGGAAGTTGGTTGTTAACAAGTAACAATACACACAGTTAAGTCATCATGAAAAAAGAAGTAGAATTGGCTACCACCTAGACCATAAGTATAGTATAACAGAGGGATTTAAAAATAAAGTTCCTCCTAAAGTCATTGGAAGTGTTTACAATTTGGAATTTATTCCGTATAATGTAAATATCAGTAAAGGAACAAAGTGTTCCATTAAATTAGAGGAATTATATGTCTTATTCAGCTGCCGTAATTGATCACTACGAAAACCCACGTAACGTGGGTAGCTTTGCCAAGGACGACGAGGATATTGGCACCGGCATGGTTGGAGCCCCGGCTTGTGGCGATGTAATGAAATTACAAATCAAAGTCAACTCAGTAACAGGACTAATCGAAGATGCGAGATTTAAAACGTATGGCTGCGGGTCGGCGATTGCAAGCAGTTCTCTTGTTACAGAATGGATCAAGGGTAAAACGCTTGCCGAGGCAGGTAGCATTAAGAATACACAGATTGCAGAAGAGCTCGCCCTCCCTCCGGTCAAAATACATTGTAGCATTTTGGCCGAGGATGCCATCAAAGCAGCAGTAGCAGATTACCGTAAACGACATGATAACAGTAACTGATATTGCAGCTGGAAAAATCAAATCGGCCATAGCTCGTCGAGGGCGAGGAGAAGGCATCTTGGTTGGGGTTAAAACAACAGGTTGCTCTGGACTTGCTTATGTGTTAGAATATGTGGACAATGAAAATATTCACTGCATGGAACTCCATGACTCTAACGGGGTACGGGTGTTTACTGATCCCAAATACAGACCCTACCTGCGCGGTATGACAGTAGACTATGTGCGCAACGGTCTCAATGAGGGATTTGAGTTTCGTAATCCAAACGAAAAGGATCGCTGCGGCTGCGGCGAAAGCTTTAGAGTATGACTGAACGTGAGCTAGGACAGATGATCAAACAGCAACTCGTAGACCTTAACGAGACTATACGGCACCTGGCGTTACTGGGTGTTACTTGTGAATTAAAATTAACCAACACCCGTTACGGTGACGATCATGTTCAGCATGTGTATTCCTCAATTGAGGTTGACTCTTTTCGCAAAGTATCTGTCGGCCGTAAGCCTATTGAAGATTAGTAGTACAATGGACGAAGAAAAATCCAACGTTGCCAAGGGCAGGTACAGTTTTGATGTAACAGTAGATGGCATATTGGTGCCATTTTTTAATAGAAATGTTACACCTTATCCCACTGAAGCAGGCGGCCACAAATTTGATCTAGTCCCGGTTACACAACAAAAAGACATAATGATCAATCATGCCAGGATGTAT
>Ga0181348_1000048_pt1 | contig 37323 bp, 51 predicted proteins | sample Su13VDMM110DN_FD_130092 | JGI IMG/M metagenome (GOLD analysis project Ga0181348, IMG submission 130092) | Freshwater viral communities from Lake Michigan, USA - Su13.VD.MM110.D.N | ecosystem: Environmental > Aquatic > Freshwater > Lake | place: USA: Michigan | collected 2013-07-16
AGCCTGCGTGGTCATTGATGTAATGACATAGCAACGCTTGGCATCGGCTTTATCTTGACGCTTGGATTGCAAATCGAAGAATACTGAAGAGTCAGCATCAAAGATAGGTTCTATCCTGATCCTTTGTCGTTCATCTTCTGGATCTTCATCGTCCTCGTAAGCTGTCCTAAGTCTCCAGGCTCCTATACCACCGCCTACCGCTTCTTCAAAGGCATTGTCATAAGCTTCATCAGCTACTGAGGCTTGTTCGTCAGCCCTATATAGACCATCGCATGTCTCAGCTAGTTTGTCGTTCTCTTCGCCGTCTTTGCTGACAAAATCAACTGTGATCCTATTGTTTCGATATTCATTAACAACCCGCATTACGGCGAGCATAATTTTGTTTACTTCAAACTTGGGCTTGTTTTCGTATTGATCGCTTAATTGCCCTTCCCATTGAGCACCAGCCAGCGAATAGAACCGCCGATCTTGCAAGCATTGCAATCTTTCATCACGCAAAGCGCGTTGTATTTCGTCAAACTGAGATAGCGCTTCAGCATGTAGATTTGCTAATCTTTGATCGTTAGATATTCTTGCCATTGGATGTCCTAGTTTGTGCGATTGTCTCACCACTTATGGCGCGTTGCAATTGGAACGACTGTTAACGCATTATTAGCTGCCTTAGCGCGTCTTGCGCCTTCCAATGCGTATCTCAAAGCATCAATAACGTGATTGTCTTTGTCAGCTAATACGGGTAAGACATTCCCCGTAAGCGGATCGGTCTTAAAGCTATATAGAGTTAGTTCGTCAATCAAGTGTTTACACCTTGGATGAACAACAATATCAAACGATTTCAGGAACTCTATCCCTTCTTCAACTGATCGAGCGCCCTTAATCGCTCCCATGATCTTGGGAAAGCCATTCTTCCGAAGGTGAGAGATTGTTTCAGGCCTGCTCGAATCAGCAACCATCGGCCACTTTTCCGCATCAGGTACACCCATAAAAAGAGCTGGCGTGTCCACAATGTCACAACCAACTCTATGCACTTCCCAAGGAACATATAACGTCCTCCCCACAATGTAAGCCTGTACCAAGACTGTAGGATCAACCGAAAAGCCCCAGTCAGCGCCTTGCCTAATGATTGCATTGGGATCAGTCTCAAACTCTTCTATGCGCCAGTTTCTAAAAACTCTCGATTCGCTGTTGCTCTGATAACCGCCTAACCATACATGCTGATACTTGTCAGGATCGCGCCGCCTGTCGTACTCCATTTCCAACCGCAGTTCATCAGGAAGTTGCGGGTTGTCCATATAGTTGACTTCAACCACCGCAGCTCCTGGCGGCAACTCACGGCCACGCAACAGCACATCAACGGGATCGGTTTTTAACTGAGGATTCCAACCAAACCACAATTGCGATCCAGGCTTTCTAATCGTCGGCCGCAACAGAGTCAGGCTCTTATCGCTTGCGTTCTGTGCTTCCTCAAACCAAGCCCTATCAAATCCTTCTAAGCTCTTTATCGAATCTGCCGTGTGATTCTGCATGCCTTCAAAGATCGTTACACCACCACTTTTGCTGAAAATACGCCTGTCTTGTACATCAAAATAAGCGCCAGCGTTGTAATGAACTATCTTTGCTTCGAGCAGTTTCTTTACTGAAAACTCCAATGATTTAAGAGTTTCACGCAAGCAAACAAAATCAAGCTTCTCGACTACGTTTTCTCGAAGCCATCTCTCACCGTAGTAATGAGACTTACCAGATCCGCGACCACCATGCGCACCGATGTATCTATGCTGCCCTTCTAGCGGAGCAAAAGCCCTTGGAACCTTAATGCGAAGTTCGCTCACAATTTACCGTCAACAATTTCAACAACGATTTTCTTAAACACATGTTCACCATTAGGCCCAGTGCCTTGAAGCGTTGTCGGCAACACTTTACCAATCAGGCTTAAAAACGCAGCGGCTGTTCGCGGATCATTTGCCCTAGCAGTTAAATATTCAACACCGCCAGCAGAATCGAGCGCAGTAAGAATCATGTCCTTTAGTTGCGCTGTTTGTTTATTCGGTATTCCTTTACGACTTCCGCCCTTTGCTGGAGGCTTTCTGACACTTTTTGTCACTTTGTCCATATTAATCCCTTGCTTAATTTATGCTTATTGTCAACCTTTTTTTGTAAAAAGTCATCATGCGTAAATCTATACACATACTAAGCAACACCAACAGCCCAACATAACCAAGCCAATTCAAAAAAGTATTGGCCGTCTGTGTCAACTCCAACCGCTGCGGTAGGTATAAGAAACATCACATTTTGATTTTGGCGTGTATAAATCACTTGCCGTCATCTTTCCTGCATTCAAGCTCTATTAAAAGCTCAATATAGTGTTTGGCTTTGTTCAAGTCAGCTATACCGCCTTTGCTTCTCCATCGAGAAATATATTTTATTACGTTGCCCTCAAAGTATCCTAACGCATTGGCGTGGATAAACTCAACGGGCTGTATCGGCATATCTTTGTAGTGATTACCGGATACTTGTGTTTCTAATGCGCTCATTTGTTCTCCAAGTCGTAAAACGTCACGCCTAGCTCACTGGCTGCATAAGCTTCAACCTGCGAACAGAATTCGCCGAACTCTGATGTAGTTAAACCTGTACTGCTTTTACCGATTACTTCGCCATTTGGCAGCTCAATCACACCGATAAACTTCCTCTTTGCAAGTTCATGCCATATCTCAGCCGGGTATAGCTTTCCGTTTACTGTGGCTTGCTCTGCTATCTGAGCTAATACACCTTTACCCCAATAGCGTCTGTTCTGTGGCGGAGTTCTCTTTCTTTTCGCAATTGTCAATACCCACCTATGACCGCCTTGCAAGACTTCAGTTAAGAATGGGAACACTTGAGACTTTATTGCTGCCCAGGCTTGCTGCCTATTATGCAATTCAATTGTCAAAGATTCAGACATTTATTAAATGCTTTTATATTGTGCAACCAATGTGAAGCTCTCTCTTTTTTTCAACATACCTTTGATGCGCAAGTTCTTTTGTCTTATAAGTTCCCAAGCAATATCTTTGGCCGTCTACTGTAATAACAGCTTGCCATTGCTTATGGTTTTTTTGAACTCCAAGATAACCAACGTGACTATCTTTATGACTTGCTTTTTGATTTTGACAATTTACAGATTGGGTTACATCTCGTAAATTTTGGATTCTGTTGTCATCCCTTATGCCATTTATGTGATCTGTTTTCATTAAAGGATGTTCGCCATTCACATGAAGCCAAACCAATCGGTGAACAAAATATAAAATGCCATCAATCCTAACAACCAAATATCCATCTTTGCGCTTGCAACCAGCTTTTTTTCCAGAAGTTCTCCAATAAAGCTCTCCTGTATTTGGGTCACAGTTAATAAGCTCATCAAGACGCTGTTTTGTGAGTGTTGCATTCATATGCTTATTGTAACCGTGTTTGTAACCTTTTTGCTTTCTTTGCAAAAACTGTTTTTATCCTTGTCAAATAATTAACCGAATAACTGATAACTTGGTTTTGCGTCCTTAACCATTCCACTTTATCAGCACCAATCTTTATTGTTAGCCTTGGTTCATATTCGCTAAGGTTTCCACTTTTCCAGTTGTTGCACACACTACATGCTTTATGTATGTTCCAAAGATTAAACCTTACCGCCGAGGCTGCACCAACACTGCGAAAGTGCGAAGCGTGCCATTGCCCGTCCCATGTTGCAGGCTTATCGCAACTCACACACCCTAAATGCATGTCGCGCAAGCGAACATAACGGTTAACTTCTTTTTGCGCTTCTTTTGCCCAGTCAGCACGGCTTTTCAACTTCTCACGCTTAACCTTGTCAGCCTTTACCGTTTCCCTGCGTTCTTTGGCATGTTCTAGCGCAATTCTCTTATCAACCATACCCAAGGCACAACCAACCGAACAAACGGCTTGGAGAGGCTTATTTGGTGTGAACAGTGTTTTACACACCTTGCACTTTTTTTGCTTTAGCTGCTTCAAGCCTTTTTCTGACTTCTGCGAGAAGACCTCGGTACAACCCGCTAGGGTCGTTGTCCAGTTGGTTAACTCTGTCACGGCAGTAGTCGCGCCATCCTGGATCTTGGGCAAGATCGGTGTAATTGGCTGCGGCTTTTTGAAATTCATGATCGCTGTTCACGGCTTTTAGAATTGATCGTCATGACTGAAACCCCTTTTAACTGTTTGAACCGAATTCGCAGATGGTATTTCTCCTGCCCATGAGTCGAATCTTGTGCATTCACCGTGATAAAAAGAATGTATGTCTCCGGTTCGCCCCTGACGATTCTTGGCAACACGTAACAAAGCATAGTTATTAAACTTATCCCCTGCTTGTGGATTTGCAACAATTTGGCGATGAATAAATGCCACAACATCGGCATCTTGTTCAATTGCGCCCGAGTCTCTTAAATCGTGTAGCCCTGGCGTGCTGTTTGCTCTGTCCATTGCTCCGCGATTAACTTGGGCGAGACAAATTACAACAATGTCAAGCTCTTTTGCTAAAGCTTTTAATCCACGGCTTATTTCTTCGATCTGATATGCCCTGGGTGCTTTTGAATCAAGTCCTGTCATTAATCCGATGTAATCAACAATTAAAACATCTAAACCTTTCTTTCTTTTTATCGTTCGTGCTTTGCTGCGAATTTGCAGAATGTTCAAACCTGATTTGTCAGAAGCAAAGAATCTCAAAGACCTTGAACGCTCTACCGCTTCAACCACTCGCACATAATCCAATCCGTGCAATTTTGGTCTTTTAAGATGACTAAGCGGAATTCGGCCAAGAATTGCAATCTGTCGGTCTCTCAGGTCGCTATGTGGCATTTCCATCGAGAACATAGCAACTGAGTAATTCTGCGCTGCTTGTAGACCTACAGTCATTCCTAAGGCTGTTTTGCCCATCGATGGTCTGGCACCTATAACAAATAAGTTTCCTCGTTGCATTCCACCATCCAGCATTTCGTCAAGATCGACAAGCCCTGTAGCTATCCCCTGAACTTTCCCCTTTTCTCTGTTGTCCAAAATTGACATATGCAGGATTGCGGCTTCTTCAGAGTCCACCCAATCATCTGAGCTAGCGACCTCTTCAAGTTTTTGCAGGTCGACAAGTACGCTATCAATCCGTTCCTGAGCGGGTTTGTTTGTATCAAACGCAGCCTCTGATAACTTAGCGGCGATCCTGTATAGCTCTCTTGACTTGTGGCGCTCGACAAGCACGTCGACCAACCCTTTAATGCCTTTTGAGCTGTGATCGTGCGAAGCTGCTACCGCGTGTACCTCTTGCAGCGTCATACGCCCTTTTAGAGCCTCTGTGACGGTTACTAAATCTGGGTGCTTCGCTGCGACTATCTCGCGCTGTATCACTCCGAATAATGCCCGATTGTTTGATAACGTAAAAAGCGCTGGCTGCAAGCTGTCAGAAACTAAATCGTAAGCATCAGGCCACGACATGAGGATCGACAAAACCGCATGTTCAGCAATTTCACTTCTAAGTGTGTCGCGCTTTGGTTCTTCGGTGTCGACCAAGTTCATGCGGTGACCTCTTTTGATTCAGCCACACGCATTGCTTGTTGTCCTTCAGTGGTCAAAACATATCCATCTTTTGCTGACCGCCACAACTTAAACCAGTTACCGCGAACTGCTTTTCTGTACACGCTTCTCCAATCCTTGTATTTTTTTGATCCTGGCAATGAATACCGTTGTTTAAATTCAAACCAGCATAGCCTCATGTACTCTATCGGTATTCCTGCTTGTTCAGCATAGTCAAAGACTGGATCTGTTTCAGGTATTGGTTGTTCTCCCATTTCTTTAATTGCTTCTAACCAAGTTTTAAAAGACAAAGAAACAGATGCCCCCGGCGTTTTAGCTGGGGGTATGGGGGTATTTGTATTAGGTACTTTGTAAGTAAGGTTCTTATTAAAGGCGACGGGTTTACCGGGATACGGGTTTTCAGGCGCTGGTGAACCAGTCTCCGGTGAATCATGCGCTGGCTCGTCATACACATGCCATTGACTGCATATTGTTCCGTCAGCCTTGCGATGCTTGACAAGCGACATATAACCAAGCGCAGAAAGTTCTCGTAAAACGCCTTGCATTTGCTCGCGCCCAATTCCAAACTCACGCGCTAATTTTTCGGAGTTTGTTTCCCAGTTATCAGGCCGACTCAAAAGCCTGACAAGCAACCCTAATGCTTTGATAGAAAGCCGCGAATCTTGTGCAACAGCATTTGAAATAATGGTAAAACCACGTTCTTTACGTGGCGATCTAATAATGCTCATGTGATGTTCCATTCACGTTCCAAAAAAGCGCATCGGCAGGCAGTGGAACATTCTGCTTTTCGGGTGGGTAGCTACTCCCAATCCCTATCCGTGGCTGACTGTATTTTACATTAAACTACGTGCCCCCAAGTCTCATATGACAGCACTTTCTGTATTGTGTTTACATGCACTCCCATTCGTTTAGCAAGTGCATCATTGCTTAAATTGTCTTTAATATGTTCACGCAATTTTTGCCGTTGAATTGATGCGCTTCTTATTTCGTTAATCATGTCATCGTTAAGTTTTGATTGGCCTAAGTCTTGACCTCTTAAAGCTTTAGCGCTTGCGTTTTGTAGATAAGTAAACCTATCTACTGTGCCTGGTCTTTTTCTTACAGAACCTAAATGCTTTGAATAGTTAGACTGTGCCATTTAAAGACTTTCCTCTTCAGAATTTAAATCAAATAGCGCTTCTTGTTTAAATGAAGTATCAGAATCAAAGCGGTTTTTGGCTAACTCTAAATTAATCCTTGCTTGCTTGAAATAGCTGTCTTTCAGCTCAATCCCGATAGCTTTTCTACCCATTGAAACTGGGCTGTAAACCTCTGAACCTACTCCCATGAACGGAGTTAATACAACTTCGCCTTCATTGCTGTACAGCTCGACAAGCCGATCAATCACGTCAAGTTGTAACGGGTGTACGTGCTTTTCATCGTCTTCTTCTTTCGAGTCACGAAATGGTAAAACGTTATCAACTCGGATGTCATCCCAAATGCTTGATGCATAACGTTGCCAAATGTAATGGCTTAATTTGTTTGTTCGCGCATCCGTATGGTCTACAAAGTTATTATTTAAATATTCCCAAAGTTGATCTGCTGTAAATTTTGTATCATTTGTACTGTTAAAAATTCGCAGCATTTCAGGGAGTATCGGAGTTTGTCCGTAATATCTTTTGAACCCTTCAGGGTGAGTTACAGGTACTTGGTTTTCTCCGTTACGTGTAAAAATTAATACGTAATCAGGCATTGCAGTGAAGCACTTTGTAGAATCCTCAATAATGAATTTGTGCATAAGGCTTTGAACCATTGTTCTAGTCCTTATCCTTAAGGGCTCTTTCCAAATAGTAATGCGATTACGGTATGTGAATTTGTGCTTTGTGTGAATTGCAATAATTTCATGAGGCAAGTCCCAAAGCCTGCAAGCATGGTCAAAAACATCTGTGCAATGAATCGCGTTTATTCTTCCTGGCTTTGTAACCCTTGCCATTTGTTCTATTAAAAAATCATATTGCTCTAAAAATTGATTCCGTGTATCGCAGTTTGAAAAATCTCTTGGACTGCTTGAATATGCATAAAGCCCACCAAAAGGCGGTGAATTAATTGACAAATCAATTGATGCATCTGGCAATGTTGGCAATACCTCCATGCAGTCAGAGTTAAAAATGCTGTAGTTGTCGGTGTGAATTTGATCTTTGGTTTTCATTTTAAGAACTCCGGAAGTTTGACGGTTTGGGTAAATTCTTTTGCAGTGTATGTAAAGTCTTGATTTGCAGAATTGACAAGATTCTCATGTAGGGCTATAGCCTTTTGTGTTTTTTCTTCAAGAGCAGTCAATACTCTTTCCTGCCCCTCACTAATAACCATGTCGCAGGTGACTTCTGACTTTTGGCCAAAGCGCCAGAAACGGCGGATTGCTTGGTAATACTGCTCGTAGCTCCAAGTAGGAAAAAAGACTGTGTGCTGGCAGTGCTGCCAGTTCAGGCCCATTGAGGTCATCTTGGCCTTGGTGATCAGTCTTTTAATTTCACCCCTAGCGAAGGCAACAAGAATTTCCTCTTTCTTATCAATCGACATGCCGCCGATAATTTCTACTGCGTCACGGTCAAGCGTAGAAAGTAGTGCGCTCTCGTCGTTCAAATTGCACCAGTAAACAGAATTTTTACCGCTTGCCAATGTAACGGCCTGTTCGCATCTATTTTTTACAGTTGTTTTTTGCTCTTCTTTGACCTCACTCATCGTCCTTGCTGGCATAACAAATAGCGAAGTCTGACCATCAATACACCATTGACTATCATTTTTTGTAATGTGCTTGTTAACGTGCAAAGCTGGCAAGTCGTAACCATTGTTTGAAAAACCTAGATCGGACGGTCTCTTAACCATGACAGACCACTGATTGACCCATGCAAAAAAGTCTTTTTCAGCGTGACCCAAAAGCCTATATTTGTTACCAATATTCCGATTGTTGCTGTCCTGATCGTTTTGAGTGCTTTTAAAGAAGCGTCCAAGCATGTCCATATACCCCATATAACCCAATGCCTCGGAGCTGTTGCCAAGCTCTATAAAGTCGTTCGGGCTTGGAGTAGCAGTAGACAAAAACCGATACGGTACTTTTTTTATAAAAGCCACGATCTGATCTCGTGTTTTGCCTGCGAAATTTTTAAGAATGCTTGATTCGTCTAGCATCACACATTCAAAATCATCCGCATTTAGCAAATGCAATCGTTCGTAGTTGCAAACCACAATCTTTGCGTTTAGCTCGCCCGCCTTACTATGAGCTATGTCATACACTCCTATCCGGTTTGCTTCGTCAATAAATTGAAAAGCCACGGCCAAAGGAGTGAGAATCAAAACCCGCTTGTTAGTCTTGCGGATAATGTTCTCAGCTATGACTACTTGCATAAGAGTCTTGCCCAACCCTGTATCAGCAAAAACACCGATACGACCTTTCAAAAGCGCCTTTCCAATAATGTGTTGTTGGAAATCGAAAGCAGAATCAGGCATCCAAACGGGAGCAAACCCGTATGAATCGAGACTTTGCTTTTTCCGAGCGATGAACTCCTGATAGTTCATTTTTTGGTTACCTTTCCGAACCATCCAGGGCGCAACACCCGGATCATGAACTGCCGAGCTTGGGGAACAGTCTCGCCCCATCCTTGTATGGCCTGTGGGGTAATCCCAAGCAGTTCGGCCAGTGCTCGCGCACCGCCTGCTTTATCTATAGCGTCTTGTGTCTTCATATTTTCCTTTGCCTGCCTTAATCTTCGCCAGAGCCAGAGCCATCGCCAGAGCCATAGCCAGAGCCATAGCCATAGCCAGAGCCATAGCCAGAGCCATAGCCATCGCCAGAGCCAGAGCCATAGCCATAGCCATCGCCAGAGCCATCGCCATAGCCATAGCCATCGCCAGAGCCAGAGCCAGAGCCATAGCCATCGCCATAGCCATAGCCATCGCCATAGCCAGAGCCAGAGCCAGAGCCAGAGCCAGAGCCAGAGCCAGAGCCAGAGCCAGAGCCAGAGCCAGAGCCATAGTGCTCTTTAAATGTCTTATCCATTAAGACTCTCCTTTGCTTTGTCGCTACAAGGTATCAACTCACAAACACCAGTCAAGTAAATAATTGGGTTAAGACTGTCTAGCTTGCATTTGTCTTTTGCGATGCCGTTTTGTGCCACTCCCGACAAAGCTACTCCGTCTTTTGCTTTCCACGACCACAGCCGAACCGAGTTTGTCAAGATGACGTTTTCACCGTCCACTGATTGCACTGTCCCGGCGTGTACGCCTGCCGAATAGCAACGAGCAATCACATATTTCCCGATCATTGGGTTAGCTCCGGTAGTAAGCAAGCCAGCTCCGGTAGTAAGCGGGTTAGCTCCGGTAGTAGCGGCAAACAGCGCGGCAATCTGTTTAAGTTCGCCAAATGTCAGGTTATCGATGTTCATATTCCAGTGTCCTTAAAAAGTTAACGCAGAAGTTTTGCGTGTTGCGAGTGTACATCAAAAATAAAAGAATCTTTTAAAAAAAATTTACAACTTAGTTTAAAAGCTGTGCTACATTACTCCCATGCCGCAAACAAAGCGGAGCAGCAAAGGGCAAGCCCCACAGCGTGAACCTCTACCGGGTTGAAACAGTAGATAGGTCTGGAGACAGACAAAGCTGCCTAGCGATGTAGCAATAAACAAAAGCGCTTTTATTTGAGAGCGTTTCTGTTTACACAAAGGAGTGATGACATGACAGTATCAATTTACACTAGAGACGAACAAGGGCTGGTTACATATCACGGCCCACAAGGATGGTCAAGCGATGGGCACTGCTTGCTACATTACGGATTAGCCGAATTTGAGCCAGAGGTTGAGCGTATAAAGGGCTACACTCATAGCCGTGTGCGCTGGTACCGGAACCCAGAAGCCCCAACAATATCAGCGATTGGTATTGGCGGATAAAAACATAACAACGGCCCTTAAATGGGGCCATCACATCAGGGCCAATCGCCCATCGAGCGAACCAAAGGAACCTAGGCCAGAGGTTAATCGGTGCCCTGATGTGATGGTGGTAGTTGGCTTAGGAGCAGCCAGCTTTAATGAGTGGGTGACAAGCGGATGTGACCGTGGGATCGTTGACCTTAATCAACCCCACAGACTCAAGCAATTGAGAACTGGAAGTAAGGCGAGTGCAATCAGTCAAGAATCTTGTGTGTAGCCGGATCGAAAGCACAAGAAGAAGCGTTGGAGTTGCATCGAAAAAAGGTTGCGAGGCACGGGCGGCATAAAGGACCGATATCCCTTTGGCGTAACAGCACGCCACCATCAACCCGCACTCCCTAAGCTGTGCAATGCAGCTCTTTCGCCCGCCATTAAGCAATTTTTGGCGGGCTTTTTTTTAAAGGCAAAAAATGTTTAAATCTGAAATAATAGAACTTACCCCAGAACTTGCTGCAAAGTTTTTACAAAATAACAATCTTAATAGGCCAGTTTCTAAAGCTACGTTGACGCGATATGAAAACACCATAAGGCGCGGCGAATGGAAACTAAATGGCGAGCCGATCATTGTTTTTAAAAACAATGATTTAGGTGAAGGGCAGCATAGATGTTTGGCAGTTGTAAGCACTGGTATTTCTATACAAACCGTGATTATTTATGGCATTGATGAAAATGCATTTGAAACCATAAACACTGGGAAAAATAGAAGTTCATCAGACGTTTTGGCTATGAATAATGAGGTGAATTGTCGTATTTTGGCTTCTGCTGCGAGGTCTTATCTAATAACCAAATTATTTGGTCGTGAAATTCACTGCATAACAAATTTACAAATAAGCGAGTGCGTAAAAGATCATCCTCATTTGCGATACTGGTCGCAAAAATATGCGGGAAATAAAAAATCTAAACTCTTCCCGTCATCTATTTGTGGATACCTTGCAATTGCTTCTGAAAAATATGGATTTGAAAAATTAGACGTATTTTTTGATCGTTTGTGTAATGGGACTGATCTCACTCAAGGAGAACCGGCTTTTGTATTAAGAGAACGATTTATTTCTCAAACCAAAGTCAGCCGCATTTCTGAAGCATACGCAAGAGCATTTATTATCAAATCAATTAACGCACATTTACTTGGCAAAAAAATATCTTTTCTGCGCTTTGTAGAAAGTGAACCAATGCCAAAGGTTATTTAACTTTTTTGAGGCTTATATGGCTAGACCCGAAAACACCAATGATTACTTTGAGTACTACTACGACAGCGACTTAGGCTATTTGGTCTGCTGGTTCCATCACGAGGAAGAAGAAAAAGAAACAGCCAGCCCAATGGTTTTTGAACTAAGGCATGCATGGGTAGATGACATCGACATTGCACCTAAACTGACCAATCGGGTCGTTCAGCAAATTAAACGCGCCGGGTTAATGCAATTTCTGGAGGATTTGGGATGAGCCATGAAACACTTTACAGAAAAGTTATTCGAGGCAAGCGAACTACCTACGTAGTAGCGTACAGTGCCACGTCTCCATATGTGCCAGACTTGATGCGCCCCGGTACCTTTCGCCTGACGTACGCATATACAGATGGCGGCAGAAGGTATGAATACGCAGTGACACCTGACACCGCAAGTTTTATGGCAGCGGCAACAATTGCACGGCAATCAATGGAAGATGCAATAAGACAAGCCTCCAACGCAAAGCCAATCGGTGTTTATCAATATACAAAACAACAGTTAGCGGTTATGGATGATTGCCGCAAACGTATGGAATCTTGCGGCGCTTTACTTCCGTCACACTGGGAAAATACAAGCGCATACGATATTTCACAAGCAGCAATTGACGCAGTGAGGAATTTCAAACCATGACAAACCGATTTATGAACGTAGCGATAGTTTGTGCCATTCTTGCAACGATGGCAGGCATACAAGTCTTAGATGCTAAAGACTTTGAGAGCGAAGCAGATGCAGAGCGAAGAGACTGGATGTATGCCGTCCAACACTGCCACAGAGCATACGGTCCTCAGACATCGCCAGAATACGATGATCAAAATATGCTCGTGTGCGTGTCGCGCAGTGGCGATGTTTTGCCATTCTTGGAGCTGTCAAAATGACAGACAAACAATTTTTTTCAAACCTGCTTTACAACGCTTACATGTCGGATCTACTGACCGATGATGAAGTCGTTGAGGCATGTTTTCGTTTGAATATCTTTTACCCACCGGAACAACACCATGAAACAAATAGCGTCAGCGCTGGTGAAAGCTCAAACAGCATTCGGGCCAGCGCTCAAAACAGCAACTAACCCGCATTTCAAGTCACGGTACGCTGATCTTTCAGCATGTATCGAAGCAGTTATTGATTCACTGAACGCAAATGGCATCTTTCTTGCTCAACCCACGCACGAAAATTCAACGGGCGTAACAGTTGAAACGCTGTTCATTCACGAGTCAGGAGAAACGCTTTCATGCGGGAGGCTGCACGTTCCAGCAAGCAAGCAAGACCCACAAGGATATGGTTCAGCTCTAACCTATGCTCGCAGGTATTCGCTAATGGCAGCGTGCGGAATCGCGCCAGAAGATGACGATGGCAACGCAGCCAGAAACAAGCCTCAAGCCGACATTGCAGCAATTATGAAGAGCATTTCAAGCTCTTTCGATTTAAACATTTTGAGAAGCAATTACGAAGCAGCAATGCAAATGCTTGACACATCACACCATGCAGCTATAACAAAAGCTACAAACGACCGTAAACGGCAACTTCAATCAAAGCAAGAGCAAGTTCTTAACTCAGTAGTAGACGAAAGCAAATACCAATGACTCAATACGACAACACAAACCGAGGCGCGATCTTTAAGAATGATCGCAAAGAGAAAGATACACATCCAGACTACAAGGGAAGTTTGAACGTTGAAGGTGCGGAGTACTGGGTTTCATCTTGGATTAAAGAAGGTCCAAAAGGCAAGTTTATGAGCTTGTCTCTAACGCCGAAAGATCAAGCCTATAACAACGCAGCACCACCACCAGACCCACAGCAGCGACAGCCAGCGCAACGTCCACCAGCGCCCATACCACGTCAGCCAGGGCCAGCACAAAGAAGCAGCGGGTTTGATGACATTGATTGCGATATTCCCTTTTGATAGCAAACAACGCTTGCCAGTAAAGCGCTAGAAGCATATTTTACTTAAAACGGAGCCGCAACATTGATGGCGGTTTTTTATGACCAAACTTTACGAACTGTCTACGCAATACCAACAGCTTGCAAATCAACTAAGCGATATGGACTTAGACGCTCAGACTGTGCAAGACACGATAGAAGCATCCGGCCTTGTTGATGACTTCGCCATTAAAGCTCAAAATATTGAAATGGTTTGTCGCCAGATTACAAAAGACATACCAGCGATTGAGGCTGAGTTAAAAAGGTTGAAGCTGTTGAAAGAAAAAAGAGAACGTATTGCAGCCGGGTTGCATGAATACCTGCAATATCACATGACGCAAACGGGAATAACAAAGATTGAAGCGCCTTTATTTTCAATCTCATTGCGAACAAATCCGCCCAGCGTTGAAATTTTTGATGAAGCTCAAGTACCAGAAGAATTTTTAGTGCCTAAATATTTGGTCAGTAAATCACTGTTAAAAGCAGCAATTGAAACAGGCCGTGAAGTTCCAGGTGCTCGCATTATTCAAAATCAGCGTATAGCTATTAAATAAATCAACAGAAATAAATCATGAGCTTTGCAAAACTTGAAACACTCGTACTTCAGTGGTCAACAGATCGCGGAATCTTGCAGCACGCAACACCCCAAGCCCAGCTAAACAAAACCCTCGAAGAACTGGCCGAACTGTTTAAAGCGGAAAGCCAAAACAACATGCCAGAAATAAAAGATGGCGTTGGTGATGTTGTAGTTTGCTTGATTAACTACTGCGCAATGAAGGACATTGATCTTACAAATTGTTTGGAGCTTGCTTACGATGAGATCAAAGATCGTAAGGGTCATCTTTTGTCTGATGGGACTTTTGTGAAGGATTCAAAATGACCTCTGCATCACTTTTGCACTGCCCAAACTGCGGCCTACCACTGGCACCTGAAGTAAATACCGAGGGCGGCTATAGGCGCTATATGTGCCAAAACTTACACGTCATTGATGTAAAGGAAAAGAAATGAACGCCCTTGAATTAGCTGACGAACTGACTGCCACTGTTGGCGTGTCTGGTGAAAGCACTTACGCAATATCAGTACAAGACGCTGCAATAAAGACGTTGAGGGAGGCTTTGACAATATCGAGAGACTACGCCGAAGCAATGGGAGAGTTTCATTCTCTTGAAGATGACGCACTCGCAGCAACGGAGGTATAAAAAATGATCGACAAAAATCGAATTGAAATCGAGGCTGAAGCCTTTTTTGAGTTTCCCACTGCCGACAAAATGTACGTAACCCGCACAAGCATGTTGATTTTTGCAGGGGTGATTGCGGAAATGGTCAGAGATGAATCTGGTCAACAAATGGGCGAAGCCCTGACGAACGCGAACAAGCGCATCGAACAGCTTGAACGTGAGAACGCAGAGCTACAAACTTTGTTGAAGACGAGCATTGAGCAACATGAGATTGTTGGCAAGCTGCATCAGCAGGCACTTGAGGCTGCGCTGAAGCCGGGGGAGCCAGCCTGTTATCAGTATCAAAGCCGTGACGGAAACTGGAACTCTTTTATAAACGAAAAGCACCACGCCGACACTGCACTTGACGGGACATGGCCAATTCGTGCGCTTTTCACCGCCGCACCCCCAGCACAAACACCGCAGGAGAAATCATGACCACAAGCAACTTTCGTTTTACTTCTCGGGCACAAAGTTCAAGCTTAGATCAAGTAGGAATATATTTAGACGCTAGATCATGACCAGCAAACTAATCAAAATTAACAACAGCAAAACTGCTGCCGTGAATCAGTCCGTATATTGGATACCAGTTGACGCAAACACGCCGAAGGGCGTAAGGATTTTGTTAATAAACAGCAAGAATGGTGTAGCGACCATAGGCCGTATTTGCATCGGAGATGATTGGACTCACTGGCAGGGGTTGCCTAAGTTTATGGACGGAGACACGAATGGACAATGATGATTGGTTTGAACTTTGTATGGACGGCTTGCTGATAGCCTCCTTTATCAGCATCGTGGTCTTTGTATTAATCTCACTTTATCGGTTGCTATGTCAATAACAGAAACAGTATTAAGAGAAATAGATCAGCAACCAGGTGCAACATGCGAGCAGATAGCGGACTCACTGGAAGTCGAAAAGAAAGACATTACTTATGCCATCACTCGTTTGCTGCGACGTGGGTTAATCAAGCACTATCGCCCACCACATGGCCCAACGCAGTATTTTCTGAGAGCTTACGTGGCTCCCGTTGTGCCAGTCAAGCCAAAGGACACATACGTACCACAGAAGGTGCCACACCGAAGCAGCACGACCGGAACATACAGTCCTACAAAATGGGAGTCACCCAGAGCGGGCGCTGAAGATGCAGCCGACATTCCGAGCCGGGTTGGTGATAAGCTAGTGTCCTATGTGCCGCCAGTATCTATGTCTCGCAGCTTTGCTTTTGCTGCGTTTACACCATCGCGGTTTCAATCATGATTAAGTTTGACGTTGACGTTGATGTTGAGGTTTTGTATGGTTGGTGCGAAACTGAAGAACGCATGGTTGCTAATCCAAAACGTTTTGGTTTTGGCTTTGAGGCTCGCAAAATTTGTAGAGATAGAAACGGTGTTATTACGGAAATAACTGATTGGAGTCCACCGTTAGTTTGGTATTTCTTTGAAAGCAAACCAAAACCAACATTGTTTGAACGAATCAGAAAGTGGTTTAAATCATGAGCAGAACATTTGAAGTATGTGAAGTTTCAATGTATCGAATTGACCTAGACAATTTTGTTTACCGATGGGATGTGCTTTTGAGCAACGATAAATAATTCACAGTAAGCAAGCCGGATCTATATCGCCAAATTAAGCGGGGCCGAAGGCATCCGCTCTTGAATGATCAGTTATGCCGGTGACGGCGAAAGGAAGAAAAATGAACGGAACAATGAACATTGAAATGGTTGGTGAAGACTTCAAGCCAAACCCAAACAGGTCACAAATAGAGCGCGGCCCATTAACGTTACCCGAAGGTACTGTTTACGGTGGCGGAGATTTGATTGCATTCGGCGAGAACGATACGCACCTCCATTGCATGACCTCTGCTGGCGCTTATGTTGGCATTTTCAAGAGCAACGACACGGGCCATATTTGGGGCGTAATCTTGCGGCATAACTATCAACTGTAAAAGATGATGTTGCGATGGACGCGATACGCAAAGAAATAACGGAAAAACTGATTAAAGAAATCAAGAAATATCCCGAAGATGTTTCTTCTGTAAGAGTGCCAACTGTACCTAACCTAAAGGCTAAACATTTTGAGATTGTTGTTACTTAGGCCAAGCCTCTTGAAGCATCAGGGAGTCAGCGGCGTGGCCGTCAGCTTGGCCCGCCACTGCTCTAAGCTGATCCGTACATTGTCTGAATAACTCGTTGAGGGTTGTAGCGTAGTTGCGAGCGGAACCGCAGGAAGCGTCTGGCAAACGCAGGGCACTGGCGGCGAGGTCGTCGCGCAACTTGTCACGCTCAATGCTAGCAAGACGGACAGCATCGGCCATCTTTGCCGAACGGGCGGCGTGTTTGCGGGCGGCGGTGTCGGCTTTTGTCTGTAGGGCGATTGTCTCAGCATGGGCTATCTCCAGTTGGTTAAGAGCGGCTATAGCTTGGTCGCGCCGGATCGTAGAAATCTGTGCGTCGTACTTGTTTGCTTGATACGCCCATACTCCAGCGCCTGAAATAGCGCCTGAAATAGCGCCAGCAATAAGAGCAGAGATAAGCGGTAAAGGGATCATTCAGCGCACCAGCGGCGAGGCCACAGCATCATAGTTGTCGGAGTGGCGTTAAGTACGATAAGCTGCTTTTGGGTCATCGTCGCACCACCGGGGGATACGTACACTTTGGGCTTGATGTAGTGTGGTATGTACGGGATTGCATTTAGCAAGTACGTAGTGATCGGAACCATTGGTGCGGAATCTGGGATTATCATTTAGTTGTACCTTTTTAAGCCTGCATCGTCAGCATCATCATCGGGTATTTCATCCGGGCCTTTGAGATCCTCCAGCGCATCTGCAAGCTGCTGCTTGGCTGTTCGGTTGCGCATTCGATTATCGGCTGCGCTGGTGATCTTTCTGAACGGTACAAGTGGTTTTTTTAAGTCGTTGTACTTTTCAGGAGTCATAATTGCACATCCATGCATTTTTTGGCACGTTCTTGGCTGCGTATCCAAACACCATAACATCCGTTTGATCTGATAGAGCAGTCGCGTGGTGGTTTACCAACAAATCGGAACCGTTCATATGCTTTGCAAGACCCAGCGTAATCTCCAGCGTTTGCCAGCTTGACAATGCTGCTTTTGCACAGTGCTGATTCGCCGTATTGATACGCAAAATCGATCATTAAGTCGTATTCAACTTGATGCAGTGGTGCTGTAACGCACTGTTTGATTTTTGATTCGCTCTTTTGGATGTGAGCGAGGCTGCGTTGAATGCCCTCAACGGGTTTGATCGTGTCGCCCATCTGAACCGGACTACCATCGGTTCGCTTGGTAAGCCCCGGGCCGACTGTGGGCACATCGCCTTTAACCGGAATCACGGCTTTGTCTGTCCAACCCTCATGCAAGATTAAAGCGACTAGCGCAGCAGCAGACAGCGACAAAGCGCCTATAGCGGTGCGTGGGTGCCTCATTCGTACATGCCCATTCTGCGCGCGTGCTCGATTTCTTCCCGTTTATCCTGCTTGTGTTTGTAGTACCAATTGACAATAAATCCACCAAAACCCATCAAAATGCCTAACAGAATGCCAAACTCGCTTGATAACATCCAAGCGAATATTGTGGCCCCGGCTCCCGTATAAGTCGCTTTACTACCTACTGCCGCTATTGTTGCTTCGTATGCTGATTGTTGTTCGGGTGTCATATTTAGCTCTCGGATAGTAAATCTACAGCTTTATCAAAAGACAAGCCCAGATTGTAGTTATTAGCAAGCCATAAAGACACCATGTAGGCATCTTTTGGAGATATTTTTAACCACACTTTATAGGCTTCTAGCTCATAACTTAGGCGAAATGACCTCTTTGTTATGTAGCGATACCAAAAGGTAAAAGTCCCATCTATTCTTTGCTGTTCCTGATGGCATTTCTCGTGCGCAATTAGGGCTGCGTTGTCTTTGTGCTTTGATGATAGGATCATAAGCCAAGGGGTAACCGCAGCGCCCCAGTAGCCAAACATCAGTTGGTGTGGTATGGTTAAAGTCATGAATAGATCCATGTATTTACTTGTGATTTAACCAACCAACCAACCGTAGCGTAAGCCTGTAAAGTCAAACTACCCATTGCGGCACCTGAAAGAGTTGCAACGGTTAACGCGGAAGAATTTTGACCGTAGTAATTTGTACCGCCAGCACAAGTTACCGTCAGGTCTACGCTTGATATTTTTGTAATAGTTATTGTAGTGCCGGGTATTGGTGTCGGCAAAGTGAATGCTTGGTTTGAGCCACCAGTTGCAAGTATTGTTCGGTTTGTGTCCGTTGACAAAACTGTGTACGGCGTGCTTGCAACAGAAAAAGTTTTTGCATCTACATTTTGAATAGAAACACGACCAGATGCATTTGTGAACTTACTTGAAGAAGCATCCGATGCGGAGTCGTAATGAATCATCCCAGCCAAAAATGCAGAATCGGCGGCAATTCTGTAAGAGTTTGTCAGTGGCGCTTTAAATAGGTCGGGGCCAACTTCAAAACTAAGCGCAGCGGTCGGAGCAAAAATCCATCCGTAAGTGCCTGCACTAAATTCATTTGATTTACCTGTTATCACACCACTCAATACGGTTAAGCCATTGGTTCCTGCAAATCTGTTACCCGTAATATCTAGCATTCCAGAAACTTGACCTGCTGGAGCCAAATCATCAACAAAGTTTGATTGCAAACTGCCAGTGCAGTTTGTAACGCGAAGCCACTGCACAGCAGGAGCGTTAGACACAGATGCGGCAAAACCGCAACCGGAAACTTCTAGGGCTTCTACGTTGTCAATGTTTAAACAAGTGCTTGTCGGGGATACCGAGATTGGATTAAATGCCGTGTTACTAATAACAAGCCCAGTTCTTGTTCTTGTCCCACCGTGATAAATATGGTTGTCTTTGCAGTCATAAAATACACAAGAATCAAATTTTGTCAGTGATCCACCAAAAGTATTGGCATCAAAAACTCTAATATCATCAGACCACCACCCCAAAGCAGCACCGTCAAACACACAATTATTAAAATGCATAAATTCATCGTATGTGCTACGTAAACACGCTGCCGCTGTTTGTAGTCGAGTAGCACCTGTTAAACCATAAGTTCCAAAAAAACATCTATTAGCTGTAACCCCAGGGCAGTCGTAAACATCTAAAACGCTTCCCGTGAAATTAGCATTTTCGTAACAAATATCCATGTCTTCAAGCGTCAACCCCCGTCCACCGCTGCGATAGGCTTGAATACCAAAGCCACTTGACGTGCCAGAAATTAACAAAGTTGTAGATGCTCTTACAGCATTGTTTGTTCTCCGGCTTCCTGAGCCTTTAAGTGTTAATCCTAAATCTTGATATACTTGCAGAGTATCAGACGAAATTTTGTATATCCCTGGTGGAAAATTTACAACTCCAGATGAATATGCAGTAATGTTGCTGCCACCAATGGTGTCAAGGATAGTTACTGGATTTGCCCTAAGTGAAATAATCGCATTCAAAATAGCGGTTGTACTAAAGGAAGTTCCCGTAGGATCAGCACCAAAATCTTTAACACTTACATTTTCCCGCAGCTTTGTCTGAACGGTTGTAGCCACAGCCCCTGTGCCTGCCGGATCATAAATTATTCCGTTCGCATTTGGGCCTATTCCAGTTCCATCCGCAAAGTTGTAAACCATCGAGCCTTTGCCATCTTGGACAAGGATACTAAAGCCAACCCCATCCACATAAATTTGAGCTGGTGAACCTGAGCGCGACACATAGCCATTTATTGTCCTAAGAGGTTGGGCAGCAACAATAGTCAAAGCTGAGTCGTAATAAACCGTAATCGGGTTTGTTTGAGGGTTTAGATTTGCTGTTCCTATCCAGACATATCCATTATCTAAAGGCTGACCGTCTCGGTCTTGAAATACTGGGAATGGTACTTGTACGCTAAGTGCTGACATTTTTTGAAACTCCTGAATTAATAAGTTTAAGGTTACTCAGACTTACGTTTAAGTATTTCTTCCATTGCTTTAATCGCGTTGTCTTTATTGACTCCACGCAGGTTTTGAGCTTTTTCCGCAAGTAGGTCAACTGCTCTTGAAGCTATATTTCCTCTAGCAATCTCAATTCCTGTTTCCATTGCTTGTCCAACCTGACCTTTTAAAGAAGTATCAGCGACTGCACCAAACATTCGATCTAGTTCGTTTACAAAAATAAGTTGATTCACCACGTTATCATCTAATTTCATACCGTACTTGGTTGAAATTTGGCTGGCTTGGTCAAGTGAATCAATTAAATTGGCCCTTGTTCCGTAGTTGCTTGTCAGTTTTCGCATTGCAGAACCTAATGCCTTATTTGCACTGGGCGATTCAAAATCAATGTTCGTCCCTGCTGCTTTTTGCAGATCGTTGAGAGCAGTTATTGTGTCAGCATACTTTTCATTAGCCGCCTTATAAACTGGTGTTTGTTCACCCAGCGACTCGTTCAAACCTCTGCGAAGATTCTTCAATGCTCTTTCTGCTTGTTGGGTCAAAGGGTTAGCTAAGTTCTTTTTCCCGTAGTTAACTTGAGTATCAATAAATCGTTTTGCAGTGTGCACACCATATGCGTCTGGTGGATTTATTGTGCTCAAACGCTCTAGCACCGTGTTTAATATACGCTGCGCACCTTTGTCTCCTTGAATGTCTGAGCCTTTTAAATTTGCTTTGGCAACTCCATCAGAACCCATTTCAACTTTTACTCCAATTGAATCCAATTCATCTAAAAATGAATTCATAGCTGGATCGTAATTGACAGGCTTCCCACGAAGTTTTGTCTGTGCAATACGGTCAATTGTTTTTCCTGCTTTTTGGTTTGCATTTGCAAGAAAGTCAACACGCGCTTGAACTGAATCACCGAGAATATCCGCTGGCCTATTCAAAGCTCGAAATGAATCGCTCTTTTCGCCCAACTTAAATATGTTGACCATTTTTGTCATGGCCTGCCGATCTTTGTCAGACGCTGCTTTAATGCTGGCTATAGCTCCATCTTTCCACCCTTGTTTGATAGCTTCTGATGCTTGGTTATCCGGTACAACTTGAGTTCCTGACAGCCGATACTGCACAGCGTCTACAGAATCAGGCGCAGTTTTTATGATGCGTGCAATTTCAGCTTGTTTGTTTGGTAAGGCTAAAACGTCCGCCGCTTTTTCTCCAACAGTTGCCTTAATGCTTTGTAGTGACTCTCTTGTTGTCGGTGCTGCTGGCGCTGAATTTCCGAGCCTCAATTGCTCAATTGTTGTCGGTGCTCCAAGTTGCTTAATTCCTGCCCCTTGCGGAGCTATTGCTTTAGCGGCTTGGCCCGTCAAATTTCTAACAAGGCTTGGAGCCGATGGAATGATCGCACCAGCAACTTGCGCCGCAACCTGTCCTACCGGGCCTGCTCCTGCTTCTTTAGCTACTTGGCCAGATCCAGCCGATGTTGCTCCGGTCAAAGCTTGAAAGGTTGGCGTAGTAGCCATTGCTTGACCAACTGCTTTCGTTACCGGACTAGATGCAGCCGCTTCTACTGCCTTGCCTAAAGCTACACCGCCTATAGCTCCAGATGCCCCAGCGGTTGTAGTTTGAATGATTCGCTCTGCCGCCGTCTTTGGTTCAGCAACACCCAACCGAGTCAGCAAATCTTCCATTGCTTGCGTGGGTAGTGTGTACTTTGTTCCAAGCAAACTATTTATAGACCCCACAACCGGATCACCAACCATGCCCGCCAGCGTAGCTGCACCAGCGCCAGCAATTGCACCAGGAACCGCACCAACGCCAGCAAACGGCGCGCCCATAGCTGCCCCTAGTGCCGCACCCATAACGGGCAAAGCCGCGCCTCTGGTAACGGCTCCGGTCACGCCTTGAGCCGTTGTGGATGGTGCTGTGGGTTGCGATGCTGCCCATTGTTCGGGAGAAATTGGTTCAGCCTGACTAGACTGTGAGGCAAGCCATTCTTCAGGACTCATTTTGCCCCCGTAGATTGTTTGTATGCCGCCCACTGCGCATCTGTAAAGTTAGCGGGCCTAGCGTATGTTTGTCCTGCTACTGTTGCAGTTGGTTGCCCAATAACAGGAGGATTCACTGAGCCACGACCACCGCCGCCTGTAATTTGTTCTGGCCCGAATACGTTTTCAGGGTTTAGTTTGTAGTTTTTAACAACTACACCTAAAGCTTTCTTTTCTTCGCCTGCTTTTGCTTGGGCAGCATCTAAATATTTTTGCGAAAGTGCCACATATTCTTTTCTTTGCGCCGGGCTAAGAAGTTGTCCACTTTCTGCTTTTGATAGCCTATTTTGTAACTGAGTAAACAATCCAGCCGTATCGCGTGCCGTGGCAAATTCTGTTTCTCTCACAACAGAGCCAGGGTCAAGCATTTTCATAAATCCTGTAATGAGCGCTATGTCACCTGGGCCATTAGATGATTCAGCAGAGGATTTAAGTGTGCTAAATGTTCCTTGTAATTCGCTGTACGTCTTTTTGCGACCTTGCCATTCTTTGCGGATCTTTTCTTCATAATCAAAGTTTTTAGTAGGGTCACCACCGCCATTAGCCTTTATTGCCTCTAGCTCTAAAACTGATTTGGCAATCTCGTTGTTTAGCTTGCGTGTTTGAGCTAACGCAGTCCCGGTTTGCGCGGATGTCAAACCAAGATCGGCAGCTTTCTTTTTAAGATCAGCAAGTACTATTTTTTCAGCATATTTCGCATCTATTGCTGCTTTCTCTGCGTCAGCCGTGGCCTTAGCCGCATCTGCCCTTGCTTTTTCGTCTGCGTTGGTTGCTGTGGCTTGGGCTGTCTTGGCTGTTGCGACTGCCTCGTCTGCATTGGCAATCTTTTTACGCAAATCTGATGAAGCCTCAGCCTCTGCCCTGCTTTCTGATCCAAGCTTCGTTACGCTTTCAATAACCTTATCACCACCGGGCAATAGAGCAACAAATGAACCGATTGATTTAGTGACTGCACTTGGGTTTAACTCTGCGATCTTTGCCCATGTTTCAAGCGCTTTAGCTTGCTCTGTATCCCCTGAATTATTTGCAGCCTCAGCGCGTTCACGAAGCATTTTCAAACCAATCCCAGGCGCTCCTGATTGGAAAGCGGCCATGATTTGACCCGCTGATTGCAAATCTTTTGATTGACGATCTTTTGATAATGTTTCCCAATTAGCACGAATTGAATTAGCTTCTTTTTCAGGCAACAGCATGGCAAGATCGGTATAGTCTTTTGCCATAGGGTTAGGGTTATTCATCAACGATTGCATACGTGATTGCAATTCTTGTTGACGCAACATTCCTTGTTGCTCTTGTTGCAACTTCAGTTCCTGCGCTTGTCTTTGCGCTTGCATGTCCTGCAATCCAAAACCTAGTTTCAACCCGCCCAAAGCAGATTCAAATGGGTTTGGTGCCTGAATGGTGTAGTTGTAAGGTTGCATTTATAACAAACCTATTTGTGCGTTATAACCAGGGTACGGCTCAGACATTGGGCTTGCCTTGTTTCCACCAAACCCACCAAGGGCGCTATACAGCCCCACGCCTTGCCCGATACCACCCAATGCATTACCAAACCCCGCAGCCTGCCCTAAAGCGCCACCAGCTTGTGCTGCGCCTTGTTGGGCAAGTAAGTTTGTGATGCTGTTCCCGGTAGCCATGCCAGCATTTCCAACGCCTGCCGCTGCGTTTTGACCAATAGAAGTTAAACCTCCCAATCTGCCGTATTGTTGTTCGATCAATTGGTTTAGCAACTGTGGTCTGAACTGTGCTAATGCGCCTTGGACGTTTCCACCACGTAACCCACCAGTGGCAGATGCATTCTGCAAAATAGCATTCTCGCCTTGTTGGGTCATCGCCTGAAATTGTGGCCCACTTTGAATGGCGTTAATTGCTTGCTGCTGACCTTCAGGCGACCCCAAACCAAGTAATGATTGCTGTTGCCCAAGTGCAGATACCCCAGCTGATGAGTAGGGAAGTAATAGGCTTTGAATGGCTTCAAACTGCCTGCGCTGTTCATCTATTCCGGCTTGCGCGCTTTCGGATTGCGCAGCAGATGCATCTTCGGCTGTATTAGCTTGCATTGCTCCTCCGATCAGGCTAGACCCTGTCGTGGCTATTAGTCCCGTTACTGGATCAGGCATTATTAAACTCCTTTTGATATTCGCAGAATGTCTCACCGTATAAAGACATTACAGCCGCAGCGTTGTCTGCTGCGTATTTGTGACCGTGGACCATCCCAACCACCATCAAAACGATGTCGTAATATCCGGCTCTCCAAGCAAATGACATAGCATCATGCTTTAGGTTTTCTTCTGCTTTATTTGCGCCGTGCCATTTGAGAATCGCCGTGGCTAGCAGTGGCCATAGCGCTTCTTGATTGGCTTTAAAAAATGGATTTTGTGGCAATGAAATAAAAGTTGACCAAATCAAGTTTTTTATTTCATCTTTGGAGACAAGTTTGTCGCAATCATATAAGTCATCAAAGACTTGTATTGCGTCAAATAACTGACAAAGCCAATCCACTGCGAGTAATGGCAACTGAAACCGCTTGGTTAGGTTTTCACTCAGTTGATGCATTTTGTGATCCACTCTTTTTAGGAATGAGCCACTGGCAGCTCGATAAGCTCAGTGCTTGGATTATTGCACAAATGCATGATTTTGATTTACGTTATTTCGCGGCCAGTTGCGCGAATTGTTATGGATGTAGCAGCGCTGGCAATGGTGCTGATAAACCCAGATGGCTCCAAAGAATGGCCTACCAACTCTGGGAACGTGTATGTCTCACTTGCTGCTAGTGATTTGGTTTTAACAATCAAGTTTTGATTGCCAGCCGTATCTGCTGACGTGACCAAGTTAACAGATATAGTCACAGCGCCGCCGCTGTAATTTGTAGCTGTGAATTTATCGATAATTGCCTTAACGTTTGTCGCCGTGTATTGGGTAACTTGCGTAGACTCCGCAATCTTTGATGGGATAAGAACTTTTACTGTTACAGCCATGATAATTCCTTTAAGCAAATGACGTGATTAAACCATCCTTGATGGTGATGGTTTTCCCAACAAGCGAGGCGGTAGTTATCGTAGTTGTAATTCCAGTGCTGTTGTCGCTTGAAATATACCCTCCAGCGGCTGTTGCTTTAACTGTTGATGCTTGAATCGGAACAGTTAGTGCAATTCCAGTTGATGCAATACTTATTACATTAACGCCGCTTACCGCATATCCGTGATTATTTGGGCCAATCCTATACAGTCCTGTCCCTGTCTCGTTGGCTAAATACACACTTGGAAAAGTTACAGTTCCAGCGCCTAGATTCGATGTGCCTGTAACGGTCAAAGAATCAAACTCACCATTTTTCGGCTGAATGTACGGAATAATAGGCGGGGCCAAATCATCATAGATAACTTGCTGTGGTTGACTTGCTGGAGCCAGTGCAAGAAGTTCAAGCGCTTGCGTTAATCTTGGAATGCAATCCAACGCTTGTTGAACTTTGGCCGACATAACAGCATCATCTACCGATGTAGACTGAGCTAGTTCAATGATTTGATCTAGCGCATTATTTGCCGTGGATTGCGCCGTTCCAGTTGCTATGTTAATTTCCTGAACCACATTCGGAGCTATTGCGTCAACAACAGAGAATAACAATTCAAACTGTTTGATCTGTTGATGATCCTGCAAAAACGCAGCAAGCTGATCGCGGGTAAGGTTTAGTCTGCCGTTTGCCATCAGAATGCTAAAGCCTCGATTTGCGCTTCTAAGCGGGCAAATGACACATGAGCGTCACTGTCACCTTGGAAACGTTGTATTCTCCAATTGCGCATATGCCCTTGCTGAAACCAAGCAAGACGCTTGTTAGATCCTATTGTTCCAACTGCAATGAATCGGTCTTGACTCCAAGATTTACCGTCTACGCTGTAGCTTGTGCTGATTTGTGGATTTTTGCCAAGTTCTACACTTCCAGTTAATCCGACAAGTTCCAAACGATGGATTATCGCCCCATTGCCTTCGTTGTAAAGAATTAGAGTGCCAAACTCAAATCTAACTTTCTGTCCCCAATGGCTACCAATGTTTTGCACAAAATAACCGATAGAGCTTGATTGTGGATCACCTACTAACCATTTGTCATAGCACCAAACCATATTGCGTGCGCGATATTGACTAAACCCTGTAAGGGTAGTTGTCAAAGTAAACCATACTTGATCGCCTAACGCTTCAGAAGCGGCAGCATCATAAACAATCGTCCGATCTGGGAGGTGTACATACAAGTGTTGATGGCTTTTGTCGTTTCTAACTTCTAACTTGACTAAAGCTAACTCTGCCTCTGTGTACTCAAGAAGTAAATTGTCAATTTCTTGCGTGCTTAGTTTTTGAGTAGTGGCCGATGCTGCAAGATAGATTGACGGCGCTTCATTTCTGCCACCACCCAAGAAAGCTATTCTGTCGAGATAAATGCAACAAGCATGAGTACCTACAACGCCCTTTTGAATCTGCGCACCATCAATGCGAGAAAACGGGAATAGTTCACCGCCTATGTTGTCAAAAACTTCAATCGTGTATCTGTTTAGTGCATTTATTTCGTTTCTCAATTTGAGAAGAGCGACTACCGGATCAGGGTCAATCTCAGAGCTACCGTATTTAAGCGGGTTAACTTGGGTTGGATCGTTTAATTCCGTAACAATTAAGTTAGCCCCATCGGTGGTCATAAAATAACCATCAATCCATTTAAAGTCTAAGACTGTGCCTAAATCTGGATCGGTAACTTGCGTAAGTGTTCCATTCCAGTAGTACAAACGCCCACCACTAGCAATGGCTAAACGATCAAAGCTGTAATCAAAGGTCACCAAGCTATTTGTAGGCCCGCCGACATCGCCCAAGGTTGTAACAGCTCCGTCAATCGCAACAATGACTAGCTTTGACCCCATTACTCTATAACATGCGCCATTCCAATTTATGCCGCCACGGTCAACGCCTGGGCCTGTACCGTTGGATACGATGCCATCTCCTGGGCGCAAGAATCCAGCACTGATACCAGACTTTTTAGGTACTGGCACTAAATTAACGGGATAGCTTGTCCTTAGCTCTGGTGTGCTATCGGCGTAGATTCCGTTGAGGATAGGTATTTGGGGCATGTCTTACCACTTAACGCGGTTACTCCAGTATGCGGCGCTCATTTTGCCTTTTGCTATGTTGTCAGCGTGTCTAGCCTTAAATGACTCGTTGCGGGTAGATCCATCCGGCGAGCCTTTTACACCTTGTTGGCCAAAGCGGATCGTCTTTATTTCGTCGCCAGACTTAGCAACTACAACATGACTTTTTGTCGGATGTGATGGAGTGCGTTTAGGCTTGTTATAGCCATCAACACCAGCACGATCCAGCCTTGAGTCTTTAGTCGCCATGATTACGATATTCTGTACCAGCTATTTGTAGCAAGATAAAACCGGAGTCTAAAGAAAGCATTTGCCGCCATCGTAGTAGGTGCGCCGTATGCGTTAGACGCTCCGTTGAGAGCAACAGTAAAAGACGTGATGATCTGTGTGGATGTCACCAATACTTCAGTGCCATCCGCAACACCAGTATTCAAAGGCAAAGTAAGCGTGCCAGTTGCCAGCGTTCCAGCGGGTTGCAGGATGATCCATTGCTGTTCGCTTACCGGGGTTGGAACTGTTTGATTAAAACCTGTACCGGGCGTATAAAGGTTAGTCGCAACTGTAGGCGCTGCAAATGCAGTTTGAAAGTATGCCAATAGCTGAGTAACAGAAACTTTGCGGGCATCGCCGTTATTTGGAACATAAACAGGGATCAGGTCACCGCCTGAAACTTGACTCACGCCTGATAGCTGATTAATAGTTGGCATTTTTGACCTTTAGTTAAACTCAATTTCGCCGTCTTGACCTGCCAATAACGGATCGACTGGCCTGCGTAGAAATGGCGTGTTATCGCTGCGCCATGTCTTGTTACCTGCACCGCTTGGCATAGTTGCGGGCAATTGCTGTTGCATTGGGAATGCAGCGCGTGACAATAACGTGTTATACGCTTGCTTTGCCCTAGATTTTGTGTCTGGCATTACTTGCTTGCCATAACTTGGAGCTAAACTAATTGCGAGGCTCGTATAAATAGCCTCGTTGGCTGAATCTGGTACGTTTGTTATTTCGTCGAGGTCGCTGTCATCAGGGTTAGACGGTAGCGGGTAAGCCAAACGAATACCCAAAGCATTCCAACTTGCCATCATTGCGTCTAGCCTTCGTAAAGCTGATTGCAGTTGTTCAGGCGTTACATCAAATACGTACGAGGCTAAACCGATTTCATCAAAGGCAGCAGTTACGAATTGGCGCTTGCTATAAGACATTCTGCGTCCTCAATATGTTTTAGCAATTTGGCATCTGACCAGCGCTTATCAATCTTGATTCCCATCGCTTCCGCTTGTTGTAGCATTTCTTCGCGTGTTGGCGGGCTATTGTCTGTTTCTACAACTTTAGGGACTCGTTTGTTAATTGCCGATGGCCTAACTTGCTTTGTTGCTTTTTGCTCCGCAGCTTGCACTTTTTTAAGATCGCGCTTCTTTGTTCGCGCCTCTTTTGTCGGTGCGGGTTTAACCCTAGTTATTGCGGCTGACTTAATCATTTCTTTTTTATTGTCTTTGGCTTTGCTGTCTTTGCAGATGCAACAAAATCAGCCTTACTAGGTGCGCCCATTGCTCCGGGTTTACGCATCTTTTCTTTACTGCCAGCAGCTATACGGTCGCGCTTGGCATTAATATTTGCATAGAGTCCTTGCTTCATTCTTCGTTCTCCATGTAAAACAGGCCAGTTTTTTTGCTGGCCTGTTTATATCACTTACATGATGCGGTATACAACGAATGTATTAGCAGCAGTTTTGCGCAGTCGGAACCGTGCAGCGGCTCCAGAACCAGCGCCAGTAGCGGGAGAGCCAACTATGGTTACGCCCGTATTGACAGTAATTGTCAAAGCAAATGCAGCCAAAGTAATCAGACTAAAGTCAAATGAGTCATTAATTGCCCAATCAGTTGCAAGATCAAGAGCCGTTCCTGTTGGCAGTTGAATATTGCGTCCTGCGGTTGGAGTCGCTGTAATAATGCTTGTTAGCACATCAGCAGCGGTAGAAACCATAGAACCGCCGTCAGCAATGTTAGCTGGAGCGCCTTGAGGTTGCCAGTTGCCGTTATTGGTAATTGTTGGATCTGTTCCAACAGCGTAATTGGCTCCTGATTCTCCGGCCTGAATGACTACGGTAGTAGCATTGGTAAAAGCCGATGATACGTAAGTTGTATTTTCTACAACCGTAATCAAATCAAGCGAATCAGGAAAGTTAGGGAACCCAACTTCTTGAAAAACGCTTGTTGGAGAAAACGATTGAACTGCGATCTTCTCGCCAGCCGGAACAACAACGGTGGCCGTGCCTTGGGTAAAAATTACTTGGTAGCTCATGATTTTTCCTTAATTAAGGTGTTTGATTGAACAACAGAATGCCGGACATTTCAGGCTGTTTATTGACAACTCCAAACAGAGTATCAAGACGAAACTTAGTTTTCATTGTGTTTATGTCGTAGAACTTCTGCATTACCAGCTCGATGCCCTGATCTGTAGATGCGCGCATTACTGCGGAACCTGCGTCAGATGGAACTGCATAGCGACCTGGCAGAATTTCTAGAGCGTCCTTCTGCCAAAAGCAGTTAATAGGAGCAGCATCAACGTTCAAGCGATTTATAGAACGACCAGAAGCTGCTGTAACGATACAGTTTTGGTATTGCAACTCAGCATCAGTTCCACCTTGTGCGGAAATGATAGGAGGTGTAATAACGCAAGTGGTAGAGTTAATCACTTGCACTACGCGGAAGGTCTTGGAGAATCCAGTACCTTGCTTGGTGATATGGTGGACAGCCTCCACACCTTCAATCTCAATCGCTGTACCAGCGGGGAGGTCGGTAGTGCTTGACACGGTAATCGTTTGGAAACGATTGTCCACGTTAGCAGTTTCACCTGTAGCAGCGACAGAGGTGGCAACGGGCGTGTAGTAATTACCAGCGGCAGCCAAAGTACTCATTGTGGGGTCAGAGCCGGTGGCGGCGGCAATGCGGTTTGCGTAGTCCAGTTTGTAGGTTTGGAAACCTGCAACCATACCAACGTAAGAACGCTCATAAGCCTTTTCAGACTTAGCGTTACCGAATGAACGTGTAGCAGCCGCCAAATTACCAGCTAAACCGTTGTAGTCTCGGCTGGACAAAGCCATATAGCGGTCAAAAGTTTGAACACCTTGCTCGTTCATGATGCTGTCGCACAGAGCGATATCGTCGTAGTCGCCAGCAGCAGTAGTCACGGTTACAACCAGCGAACCAAGGTTAGCGGCAGTGTTCATGATTGCAACGTTGATGTCCGAAGCGAGTTTTTGCTTTGCAGCTTCGCCCAGACGGCCTTCTTGCAGCGCATCACGCAGTTCCAAGGCATCCAAAACGAAAGGAACAGACTTTTGAAAACCCAGTGTTGCAGGTACTGACAACTGAGTGTACGACCCGAAATTGCTAGATTGATCCATACCATCGTAGGACTGGGCAATGTAGGGCTGAGGGCGGTAGATTACGTTGTTTGTGCGCTCCATCATCGACGATTCGGTGTTGTAAATCGAGACGTTGCGCGACAAAACTAAAGCATCGTTGAAACCTTCGAGAATGTCCTCGAACGCAACGCGCTCTTCTTTGGAAAATGAATTGGCCATTTAAAACTCCATTGGTTGAATAAAAAATTGAGCATTGCTGCTGTGTCTTCTTACTCACCAATGAGGCTGGCGGGGGCCATTCAACTGCTATTTATATGGCTAGCGAAACCATTTATGTGCATTATGCCTTTTTTTGGCGCTTATATGCAATGACTTTTGTCATGTTACCAGTGCTAGCTGCCTCTTCGCGCAATCTTTCCAATGTTGAATCAACTGCGCCTGATGATTTTGCCGTCCCAGTAATTACCTTCTCTGGAGGTGGTGCGGGTTTGCGTGGTGTAACTTTCAATTCTTTCTCCAGTTTTGCTACTGCAAATGCAAATTTAACAGGGTCTTTAATCTCAGCTAGTTCTTTAGCTTTTGTTGGGTTCTTGCCAAGCGCATAAACGACCAAAGCTGGGTTATCAGCGCCTTGTAGCATGATTCCTTGTTGAGTCACATTAAAAACTTCTTGGGCTACTGATTCAGCTTCATCAAAGTCTTTTACGGTTAACTCTGCTTTTGCTTTGCCGTAACCATCTAGTTTTGATTGCCAGGCTTTCTGCTGGTTGATAACCTCGGCTTCTTGCTTGGCGTTGATTTCATCGGCTTGGCGTTTGCGCTCAAACCAATCGGTTAATGCTTCTTCGTATTTATCAGCGTCATAGTCGTGATCTTCTAACTTTGGCTTTGCGCCTAAAGTAATAGGCTTGACCTCAGAACTTTGTATTTTGCTTTGCAATTCTCGGTTTTGTCGCTGAAGTTCGCGGTTTGTTTTTCGTAATTCTTTAACCCACTCTGGTGCAGGGGTGTGTTCTTCAGGTGCTGGTTCTTCTCCAATACTTACAACAACTTCTTCTTCAGTTTCTTCTTCAACTTTTTCAATAATTTCTTCTTCTACTGTTTTTTCGTTTTCGTTCATTTTCTTCCTTTTCTCACCCATTGAACGGCGGGTGGTTGCCGTATGTAAATTTTATCTCAACAATATCCATTTCAAGACTCAACATCAAAACGTCAATTGCCTCTTGTTCATCTTCAATAAATGCCTGAATGATTTCTTGCGCTTTTTGCATTTCCGCGCGGAATTCTTGAGAAGCATCAAGTCGGGCTTGAAGCTGTGCGTTTTCAATTCTCAGTGCGTCAAGGTCAATATTTCCAATTTGATAAGCATTAACTTTTTGAGCAAGTTTGATTGATTCAGGGTTTTTGGTTTCACGAAGCGCAATTTGGGCTTGACGCAGTGATTGTTCTTGAGCCGCACGTTCGTTTGCCCACCCTTTTTTTCGCCTTTTCCCGCCGCTACCGCCGCCGCCTTCTTCTTCTCTAAAGCCCCAAGCAAAGCCCCAAGCAAAGCCCCATGCACCACCCCAAGCGTCCCACGTTTGCATCAGACTGGCCCGAATGGGTCTGCTTGAGTGCCTGCGCCATCAATCAATATGTCGTTAACTTTGATGATATTGGCATCCACTACCTCACCGACCTGCATAGGTGTTCCTAATGCTGTCACGCTAGTTTGACTTGCTTTAGTTGCCAATGTTGATTCTTTAGCTAAAACCGTACTAGCTTCGATTTGAGCCAAAGTGGGCTTAGTTGCCACTGCCCCATTAATTGCTGATAGCTGTCCTTGTACACCTAAATCAAGTTCGTTTTCACCAAGCACAAGGGTTATTTGGACAAGCAAGGTGACGCCTGACACATTAACCCTGAGATACACAGTACCACTCATTACCACACCTGATACTGTGCTGCCCAGTTTAAAGTTTAAGATTGAACTAAATGTTGGCCCTGCGTTTGTGTTTGCGTCGCGGTCTGCTTCACTTGGATAAATAGTTGCTGAAGTAATGCCGGTTGCTGTCAGACTGCTGTCCAAATAGTTGATTTCAGCATCGGTATAAGTAGTGACTGTTGAGTTAGTTGGTGTGATTGTTACCAATCCTGTGCCGCTGTTTTGAACCGTTCCAATGGTGCAGTTTGTGAACGTGATTGATGTGTCTGTGTTGGTGTTGTAGGTCAATGTGCCGGTGACTGTCACGCCAGTTAAATTGGTTGGTGTAGCTTGTGTGACGTTGCCTGTCACAAACAAGTTGTTAATTGCGCCCACGTTGACCAAATTGCCGACAAACGTGTCAATCAACGCGCCTTTAATGATGACGCTGGATGCGCTTGGGACAATGCTAAGTGCGCTGCCAAAAGTCAAAACACCGGCAGCAAAAGAAGTAATTGGAAAAACGGTTTCTGCCTCGTTGTTTGCCGCTGTCGCGTGAAAATCCACAATGGCTTTCCAAATTTGATCGAGCGTGAAAGTAGCGTTTGTCAGTGTGACAGTTGTTGTGCCCGTGGCATAAGTCACCGTGATGCCCGAAGTGATTAAAGCTCCGTTGTAGTTGGTGTCTGTCAACAAAACAACGGTTGAAATTTGTGGCGCATCCATGCTAAGAGAGCCGCTTAAAAACTGGCTTCCCGCCCTGCGATAGCTCACTTGAAAATCAGTTGCTGCATAAAGCTCTGGCGCAGTTGTCCCCAAACCGTTGCGAGAGTCTGCAATGTTGATGAGTTTTGTGCCCGCCTCCCACCACTTGTGCCATGCCGCTGTGCGTGTGCGGTTTTGAATAATGATGCTGTCTGTCCGATAACTGGAATTGCTCGTGTAATCTTTGGTCACTGGCTCAGTAATAACCATCAAGCCGGTGCTGTCGGTGATGCCGCTGGCTGCAAGCCGTGCCCTGAATGCGCCGATTGAATTGGAGCCAGAACAGTTTGCATTGGTGTTTTGAACAACCACGCTGACGTTTGCCAGTTTGATTCCCACGGGGTCTGACATGGTAGGTCGAAACCGCAAAGCCAAAACGTCCACGGCTTTGTCACTGCCGCCAGTACCCACTGCGTTGTAGTTAAGAGTCCTTAAATAGGTGGGTGCAGCACCCAAAACACCCGCTGCACTCAAGGTGGTTTTGAGGTCAATGTGCAGATGGGTTGGGCAGATGCTTCCGTTCCCCCAATAGCTCGATGCAGTGGCTGTAAAGTCTGATCGGCGATAGCTACGCAGCAGTGCCGTTGGCCTTGTCTCCACCGAGGCTACGTTGTATGTCCAATCCTTGCAAACAAAAAAAGCATTGTTTTGAAAGTTGCCTGGCAAAGTGGGCCTATCCCAGGTGAACATCGAGACAAGGTTGTTCCCTACGATACTTTGAAAATTGAACCCGTCCATTGCCGATGGTTTGTTGTCGGAGCCCCATCCTTGGTTCATTGCAAGCACAAACTCACTTGGTGATGTGCCCGTCCAGACCATGACGGGATTTAGCACAGTTGCCGTGGGATTTCGGCCTAGATGACCGTCACCCGTTGATTGCAAAATGAATGTGCTGCCAACAATGTTGACGGCAGGGTGAATAGAGTTCCAAAGAGTACCGTCCACTTGGTAAACCACTTGCGTTTGAGCATCGCCAATCAGCGGCGCGGTGAATTCAGCAGCGCCCCCTCCGACTGTGCACATAATTTTTGCGCCCTTAGCCGACAAGGCCATGTTTGCAATGGGAGTGTCACCGTTAGTTCCCCCATTCACTAGCATGTTCGTGCAAATGAAGGTGTTGTTGCTGTCAAGCACAGCTACGGCTCCGCTTGCCTTGGCCAGCAAAATTTGGCCGTTGGCGCTGGAGCCCACCGCGTCGGATGTTATTGTGTAAACCTTTGCATCTTGAATTTTGATGTTTGATGCCGCCGCATTTGTGAACCCTGCAAGGGCCACGCCTCCGGCGTCTACCAAGACATTGTTGCCTGAGTTACTGATTGCCATTTATGCAGCCCTCCGCGTATTAATTTTTAGCATATCAATCCTCTATCTTGATGCCAACAATTTTGCCTTTTTCGCGCACGATTTTTCGTGGCTTAGTAAGCATCTCGGCTGTTTTGGTTTGAGCTTCTGCGCTTCGCTCGGATGCGGATTGAATTGCATCGGCTTGCTTTTGAACAACTTCTTTTAATGAATTTACTGCTTCGCTAATTTGGTTTCCAACTTGTTCGCTGCGGACATCCATTTCAGACCTTGCACGGGTTCGACCATCTTCACCGCGCTCCATCTTTACGCCTTCGTTCATCATTTCTAGGGCGTGTTTTTCTTCGGCCATTTCTAATTCGCGCTCTAACTTTCGAGCCTCAAGCTCCATTTTGCGTAGCTTAATCTCAGTCTCAAGGTTTGGCATGGCTTCCTGCGGGATTTGTTCGGATGCCATAGGCTGCACTTGTTGTGCAGTCTGTGGTTCTTGACCAATCCCATCCAATACTTGGGCTGTCTTAGCCTGGCTTAGTTCTGCGTCAGCAATTGTCTTGACGGTGTTTGCACGGGCTTGGGCTGCCTTAGCTGTAGCCTCTTCCGCCGCTGCCTGAAGATAGATTGAGTTCGGGTCTTGTGGCTTGCCTTGCATCTCTGCCATGAGTTCTTGCGCTTCATCTTCTGAAGGTTTAACAACGCCCATTCGCAATAGCTTTTTGCGAAAGTAGGCATTCGTATCGCTAAGTCCTTCGCCCTCCATATTCATCATCGCCATAGCTGTGATGACCTGGGCGGTTTCAGGGTCTTGCGTTAGTTGTAGCATTCCGGTAAGTGCGCGTACCGTGGCTTGCTTCTTGCTTGTTGAAGACGGCCCGACATCAGATACAACATCGAATGTTGCGCTTGTCATGTCGTTGGCAACAATCATTTCGCCTGTCTCAGCATTGATAGACGGACGCATCAACTCAACCATGCCGGATTCACCAGTAGGGCTAAGTGTTTTCATCTTGCGCTTGTCTTCGGTGTAAACATCGCGGGCCATCGACAACCAAATCTCGCCGCCTCGCTTCATGCCCTTCGCAAAATTAGACATGTATATGTACGACTGCATGTCTACTCTTGTCTGAATCATCTCAACAGCTTTGCCGGATATACCGCTGACAATCTTTTCAGCGCCGCCCTGATTCCCTAAGATGTCCTGCATGTCTGTTTCAGTTATTTGAAGCAGAGCAGCCATAGCTGGCGGTATTTGAGGGCTACGAGTGTAGGCAACTGGCCCGCTAATTGCTTGGTTACCGTTTTGATCTGTTATAGGGTTAATCAAAAGGTATGGATAGTCTTTAAGATTGTCCTCAGCCCACATCATTTGGTGCCCAGCGACTTGTTCAGGAGTGAGGATTGGTTTCTCGACTGATGACAACGCGCTTATCTCGCCCAGCTTTGATAGCTGCATGTTCTTCAGGCGTTGGGCATCTTTAGCAAGCCTAACATGGCCCATGCATCGTTCGATATTGTCAACAAACCAACGCTTGCCGTAGACCATTACGATAGGAATGCACTTACCTGCAATGTATCCGCAGTCTTCTAGAATCTTGGTACCTGACAGAATGTATTTGCGAACCTTCCTTGTCTTGATTCGCTTTTGCCTTACTTCAACCGTGCCGATAGCTTCTAATGTCTCTTCTAATGTTTCATCGTCATCAAAATCTGATTTGGTGTAACGTTCTTCTTCGCCTGTAATTGTTTTGAAAATGCGAATAGTCTCTGACCTTTCCTCTACCACGAACCACTCAGCTACATAAACGACATCAGGCGTACACCAGTCAAACTCGGATTGATGGACTATCTTCGACCAGCTTGCCGGGTCATCGTGGTATGTGTCTTTGTAAGCCTGCGTGGTCATTGATGTAATGACATAGCAACGCTTGGCATCGGCTTTATCTTGACGCTTGGATTGCAAATCGAAGAATACTGAAGAGTCAGCATCAAAGATAGGTTCTATCCTGATCCT
>Ga0181348_1000054_pt1 | contig 36130 bp, 27 predicted proteins | sample Su13VDMM110DN_FD_130092 | JGI IMG/M metagenome (GOLD analysis project Ga0181348, IMG submission 130092) | Freshwater viral communities from Lake Michigan, USA - Su13.VD.MM110.D.N | ecosystem: Environmental > Aquatic > Freshwater > Lake | place: USA: Michigan | collected 2013-07-16
CCTGCCAGCGACCACGTCCAGCCTATCAGACTCTCTCATGACGATTCTTTTATAGAGAATCTGATTGTTTGCAACAGCGCTCTGGATCACAAGCCCGGCGCGAGCAGTGCCAAACCTGGTACCGCCAGCAATGATGTTATTCCTGGAGTATCTAGAGATTGCCATGGATCATCCAACCTTTGGTGGAGTGCTATTAGCTTCTCTAATAGCTTGTTGTGCCTTTTCAGCTTCAGCTTCATTTTCATCATTTGGATCACTGTATGGTTGGTTTGCCTTCATGAAGTAATCTCTTATGTTCTTTCCAACCATGTAAGCAGGCGCAGAAATCTCGCCCATGTCCGTAAGACCAAGCTGGTAGTCGTGTATTGGTGTGAATGATAGCGTGATCTTGCAGCCCATTGGTGCTCTTCTGCCCTCAGAAGTGTCCCACAGCATGGTATTGAGTAACCAATCAAAATCTAGCTGCGTTATCATCCCGGCCAGACCCTCTCCACTTGCAGACTCAAATGACTTGACAAGAGTGCTAGCAGTAGTTGACATAAAGCTAGCGACATCATTATATGTCGAGTTAGATGCTTGTGGTACACTAGACAGCCTTTTATCAACTTCGCTAGCTGGCAAATCAGTAGTGTCTGCCGCTAGCTGGTCTAGAGTCGCATAAACAACTTTCTTGTTGTTTTTCTCGTTGCTTGGATCATCTACGATCTCAACTTCATACACCCAAGCACCTTCCACAACTCCATTTTTAGCTTTCTCAAGTGGATTTACAGCAACAACTTTTCCTCTAATTGCAGTTGATTTGACTTTCAAATTAAAGATAGAACCCTTAATATTGTATTTTTCCTTCGTGAGAAGAACAGGATCTTGGGTTAGAGGATTCAGAATTGGAAGAATATCATTGTCTTTTGCCGGAGATTCGAATTTTTTCTTATAAGCATCTGCGGAAGTTAGCGGTGGCGGTAGAGCTGGAAATGACAAATCTTTTGCTCCCGATGCTGCAGGAGCTGTTGGACTGAATGACTCAGTTCCAACACCAAAATTTCTTCTCTCAGTGACTGGATTTCTATTGCTGGTAAACAGGTCTCCGACTCTCATTCTAATCAATGGAGAGGCAGTTGGAATCTGCGAGAATGGCATGATAAATTTTCCGCCAGATGATTCCCTTTGTGTTCCTCTCGAGTACTGAGGGTATACAAGAGTCACTAGCTTGTTTATTGCAAACCACATCTCATCAAAGTCTTCTTGATTGGTTGCCACTGCCATGAACGTAAGACTGATCGATCTACCAGTTCTCTTATAGATCTGGACATTGTCCATTCTGCCAAATCCACTAACTGAATTGACTTCTGGAGTGAAGCTGTCGCTTAAGCTTTCTAAGAAAGCCCAGAAAGAGATTATTTCATTTGTTCTGAGGTCGTGGAAGTAGAACGGCATGTGTGCGGCATTAAGCTCTGCTTCCAGTTTTTGTCTATCTACTGTCGAAATTCTTCCGTTTGGAGCAGTCCTAAACTTCGAGCCTTTCTCTCCAAGATATGGGTCTTTAGTCTTGTTAGAGAGGAAGCTGTTGTTTATATCCGTGATTAGACCGTTTGCTTCCTTACCTTTTGCTGCGAATGTTGCGGTTACTGGAGCGACATACGCGCTACTATAAGCGCCAAATCTCCATGCCAAACCCTTTCCATCCCTAAAGCTCTTTGAGTTGTAGTCTGATCTATCAAATTGAGCTCTAGACTTTTCGTGAATGTTCCTGACGTTTGGATTTTTATTGTCTAAAAGGTTTTTTGGCTCTCCAAGAAGCGGTAAGATATCAGAACGTAAGTTTACAGTAGGTCCTTCATCGCCATTTCTATCAAACCCGCCCCTGCCACTGATTATGCATATGTCACCGAGGTTTGCCATTGCGTTCGCAAACTTGAAGACCTGAGAGGATCCAAGCGTCTCAAGCAAGATGTTTATCGACTCCAGGACACCGAGTGCAATTGCAGCACCGCCAGAGAAGTTTCTATTGTCGCCTTCAAACATGTGCTTTGACTGCTCGATGACTCGCTCTATACGCTCAAGGTCCCTGAATACGTTTCTGTTGATTGCGAGGTAGTAACCCTGGGAGGCGCCAACTACTTGGGAGTAGAACTGCGTAGTGCCCACCAGTGTCGCAAATATCCTAGCCGTCTCTGACCTGGAGCCATTATTCGTACCAATGAGCTTAAAGAAGTACCTGCCAAGAGAGTTGTATCCATAACTGTTCCTGCCAGTCGACTGTCCGAGAGGCAGGTCATTGCCTCTCTCGATCGACTCCTGATTATGGACATAGAGATTGTCTTTGACAGTGAGCTCAATTAGATCGATCACACCTGATGCAACAGCGCTGAGCGCTAGAACGCCTATCGCACTAGCGAGCGCAAACCCTTTCATCTCGATCGATCCAATGCCTGCAAATGGAACGCCTGGAGAGTTTGTCGACCCGTTCGACTTCAGGTTGCGGCGGGTGAAACCCTCCTCGTCGACATTGGCGTCTTCGGTGCCACTCCAGTCAAGTGAGGTGGCCTCCCCATCGATCTGTGGAACTCCCCCCAACAGCGTGGTGATATTCCCATCAGCAACGCCTCTATACGCATTTCTGGCATTGAAATTGGAGACGTCAACCTTGATTCCTGTCGCGATGCTGATGGCGCTTCCAGCCCTGGCTATAAGCTCTTCGCCGATTCCCGCTAGGTTCTTGACTAACAGCTCGTCATTTGTTCCAGGGTCTGGATTGTAAGAGCCAAACCTTCGCTGGAGGGTGTGGGTGTTTCCTGTGCCCTGCCTCCTGGTCTTGAAAGAAGACCCCTGGGAGAACCGGTTGTTACCCAAGACTCCTGATATCTTAGGCGAGATCTTCTCTTGCGCAGGGCTGTAGGCAGAATCAGGTTTATCTGGATCGAGGTATGCTCCACCAGAAGACTCAGTGTCAAACTGATAGATGGAGTGTCCATCCACCTGAGAGTTCTTGTCAAGCACTGCCGCGAGGTCAGGATCATTGCTAGACAGCGAGTTGAACCGGTTCCTGGCCTCCTCCATGGCTTGCGAGAGGAATGTTGAGGAGTTTGTGCTTGAAGAATCGTTGGGGATGCTAGGAGTCCCCAAGGAATTGGGATTGGAGACAACTGGCGGGGTGTTAGAGTCTGAGATGTCGTAGTAGTTTCTCTGGACTGCAGACTTGAGATATGATCCCAGCTTCTGCTTTGATGAGCTCTTCAAGTCAGAGGGCTTTGATACATCGACAAGATTCCCTGCGCCAGAGTCACCCTCTGGAGTAAAGTCAGAGGTCTTGACTTCTCCGTCTTCTTGGAATAGCGTGGTAGGTCCTACAGTTGTCGTGGGCATGATTCTAAGTAGGCATCAACTGCCAGACCCGCTGTCCTTATTGACTTTGTTGTTTATGTGCTCGACAACAGCAGGATTTGACATTGCAGCAGAGAACATCATATTCATTGATTCCCCCGCAGCAAAGATTCGCTGGAGCATCTGCATCACCTGCGGCTTTTCCTCTTCAGTGACCTGGGACATCATTCTTGCAATGTGCGGGTTACTGAGGAACTGTTCCATCGACTGGTTCTTGTTCTTGAATGGTATCATATCACAGTCCGTCCTCGATCAGTTTATCGTACTTCTCGCCCTTCGTGATGAGCTTTGTCTCGACCATTGTCTTTGCCACGTCTTCGGCCTTCATGTTGACCTGCAGATTGATCGTGATCTGCACTGGCTCCCTATTGACCTTGATGCTCTCACCCTTGATACCGAGGCCCTCGTTGAAGAACTTCTCGAGGTTTGCAACAATGTCGACCGCTGGGGCTGAGGCGATCTTTGTCTGGAGCTCGTTAAACTGCTCGATAGCGTGCACGACATTATCATATGACATCTGGGCAGCAGTTGACTTGATCTTCTCGAGATTTGCCACCGTGCTCGCCATCTGCTCGCCTAGAGACTCTCCAGATCTAACAGCCTTCGATACCTTGTCAAAGATCTTTGGGGCTTCATCGAGAGACTTCATGCCGGTAGCCAGCTCAGCTGGAAGCGTAATTTTGCTTGCAGCATTTATGAGACTCTGAATCTTGCCGCCGGTGAACACCTCGACCAACCGATCAATTCCTCTCATTCCCTTGGAGTCCACTGAGCCACCGCCCATGGTAGAGAGCATACTTGACAATCCGCCAAGTCCCGTGAACAGCTCTGACATGGCATAGACCTTTGTCATGAAGGCCTTGATTTCCTTCGGATCCTTTCCGATGTCGATCTTCTTGACCTCGCCGATGATGCTTGATATCGCGGGTCCAATTGCTCCAATGACGGAGGTCATGGCGGTTCCGAAAGCAGCAATTTTGTCTGATGCCTTCTCGACAAGCACTGTGGTCTCGCTGCCAAACGTCCCCTTGTCAGTACCTGTGATCGTATTCATGAGCTCGGGAGGAACTTTGATTCCTCCCATCATCTGCCCCACGGCACCGAGAAGCTGTCCGACGGCTCCAGCCTTTTTGATATCAGTCTCAGAGAGGCTTTGGGTCATCTGGACAAGAGTTGTCACAAGATCACCGAGTCCACTTGTCATAGTTTTTGCCAAACCAGTTGCCGCATTGATTGCTCTTGCAGCTTGCGTAGCGTCTACCTTTGCCAGCTCAAGTCCTGCCTTGACTATGTCAGTTATCGGCGCCAGGGCACCAACAAGTTGCGCGACTATAGAAACCTTCTTCTCTACCTCGGCTGGGTCACCAGTCACGACAGTGTTGATATAGCTTAGAGCATCAGCCAGAGTCTTTGTGAGAGACGACATGATATCATTCACAAGCTTCATGCCGTCTTCTATTGCTTGCTTGCCGCCCTTGAGCATCGTTACGAGCCCGATTCCAATTACAGCCGCAAGACCCTTACCAATCACCTCGACAATGTCTTTTATCGTTGGCATTAGAGCGACTGCACGCTTTGCTTGATCTTCCGGTATATCACCAATTGATTTTATGACTCCTAAAACTGCTTGAGCTATCTTGTCCATAAGTTGTATGGTGTAGTCGAAAGCCAGCTTTATTGTTCCCAAACTTGCAGCTAAAAGTGCGCCAATGACTACTGCTATAGGTACAACAACGGCGATTGCAGTGAGAACTCCGCCTAAAGCTGCTAGGAATGTAGCAACTTTTAGAGCAGGAACATCTGGCGTAGCATTTATAACTTCAACAATTGCTACTCCCAAAGCTCCTAGAACAAGGAAGACTGCCGCTAGAGCAGCTAATCCAGCTAAAACTAAGAGCCCTTGTGGTCCTGATACTGCAGCTCCGATTGGAATCGAGGCAGCAATCGCTAGACCAGATAGCACTAGGACTGCACCAACGGCTGTCAAAAAGTTAAGAGTCTTTGCTAGAGGTATCTCGGGAGAATTGCTTATCATGTAAGATATTCCCATACCAAGAAGTCCAAGAGCTACCATAACTCCGCCAACTACTGCTAAGCCTTTAAGTGCTTTTGCGACGTCAGAAGCGCGAATTTTCTTGGCAGCTTGAATTGCTTCTGATGCAGCCTTCACCGCCACGTACACTGCTAGCATGAATCCAACAACCTTGAGCGGGTCATTTAGAGCAGCGCCGCCGGCCTGCATCGCAAGATTTAGGGCACCGGCAAATGGTATAAGCGATGCAGAGAAGAGCACTGCCAGTCCAGCAAATACCAGACCCGCCTTCGCAAGGTCCTTTAGCTTGACTTCCTTGACTCCATCGACAAAGCCATTGACGCCTTTTCCAACTGCAGATCCAACTTCTCCCATCTGTTCAGACAACGACTTTGTCTCTCCTGGGTCTCCTCCGCCAGTTGCGCTTCCGAACATGCCGGTGAGTTTTCCAAAGACACCCTTAAACACTCCAGCGATCTGCCCAAATGGAAATACTGAACCGATATACTTCATGAATACCAAACCGAGCCCAGTACCGAACACGGCCATGATCTTGCCACCGTGCTTCTCCCAGACAACCTTCAGCAAGTCGACAAGGGCATCTCCAAGCGCTCCGGCAGCCTCTTTAAGGCTGCCACCTATGTCCTTGAATGCTTCCGTGAGCATGCCACCAAGGCCTTCACCTGCCTCCTTGCTGGTCTCCTTGTCTCCCTTGAGGAACTTTGCAAAGCTTTTTATAAGCTTAGTGAATCCCTCAATGACGTACTCAAGTAGGCCGCCAAGTCCCTTAAAGATCATTACGCCTGTTTTCTTAAGTCCCTCTTTGATTGTTCCACCCATGCCACCACTGCCACCGAACAGAGCATCTTTCAGATTTCCTAGCAAGTCCTTGACTGCCTTCTTGGGGTCTGTCTTCAGCATTTCTGTGAAGCCCCTGAACGCCTTCTTGACCCCCTCCATCCTCTTGGCCATCGCTCCCGGATCAAAGTATGCTTTAAGCGCCTTGCCAAGACCTTCAAGTGCTCCACCAGGTCCAAGAGTCGAAGCCAGCATACGACCGACCTCTCTTCCAGCCTCGAAGACGATCTTCATTGCGGCGCCGATATCTTTCAAGATCTCTCTGAACTCTGGAGCTTCCATTATGCCTTTCATGAGGCCATTGAGGAAGTTGTCAAGGAAGCCAGAGCTGGTGAGACCCTCTAGAGAAGCTGTCATCTTTTCGATAGACTTTGCGAGACGGAGGTTTGCCTCTTCTTGGGTTATTGCACCATCTGCCGCTTCTTCTGCAGCGCTCTGGAAGTCCTCGAGATTGACTGCTGCATTTGATGGATCTAAGGCGGCTGAGAGGCTCGTCACGTCCATACCCGAGATATCCGCGAGGCGCGCCTTCTCCTGACGGCTCATCTGCTCGAATGACTTGCCAGTCTGGTTGAATGCGTCCTTGATCATCTGGAGCTTCTCGCCGGGGTCGGCCGCCATTAGGTTCATGGCGTCGATCTGCATGCCGAATGTCGCGCCCATGTCAGCGGCAGCCTTTGCCGCTGACTCGAAGTCGTCAGTCTTACCTACGATACCCTGTAGAGCCTTCACTGAGACGCCGAGCTTTGTGGCAAACGCGGCAGTCGCCATCATCTCCTTGCGCGACATCCCGCCGAAGGTCTCGATGTCGGTAGCCATATCATTGAATGCCTTGCCGACCGCCTTCGCACTGACGCCCATGGTCTTCTCCATGTAAGCGCCCATTCTAGTGATTTCTTGTAGCGCGCCTTCGACGGTCTCGCCGTTCGCCTTTGCAGACATGCCGAGATTTGCGATCGCCTCGCCAGATAGACCTATCGCCTTGTTCAGGACTGCCGCCTCGTCAGCATAGTCCTTGAACTGGTCGGCGAGGAGGATGAACCTCTCTCCAGCACCGCGCGCCATCTCTCCGAGGAACTCAATTTTTGCCGCTGTGCCTTCGGCGCCATAGCCAAAGATTGAGCCCATGCTCGCACCTGTCTGATTCAGGGCTGAGCCTGCGTCATTCATTGCGCCGAAAGCTTGCTTGATGCTTCCAGCGGTGCTCTCAAAGTTTCCGAACTCTCCCCTGACCTTCTCCCAGGCCTGAGTTATCTGCTGCCCAGACTGCATCATCTCCAGGGACTTATCCATCAGGAATTCCTGGGCTTTGCTGAACACATTGAACAGGCTTTTGCCGACGTTCAGGGCAAACCCGCCAATCGACATGATCGCACTGCCCACACCCTTGAAGACAGATATCAGGCTGACGCCATCCTTCTTGACGTCCTTAAATACTCCCTTGGTTGTCCTACCAAAGTTTTTGGTCTGCTTGCTGGCGTCATCGATCGCGCCAGTCATGCCATTCATGTTGTTCTGGGCGTTCTGCGCCTCTTCCGAAGCCTGGCGGATTGCATCAGTCGCGTCAGTGATTCCAGGGCCTGGAGTCGCATTGAGGCCATTTTTCAAGTTGTCGTTGAGCTGCTTTGATATTCCGTTCTGACGAGAGAGCTCAGATGTCGCTTTCGTGAGGGATGCGGTATAGTCACGCACGCTCGCGTTGAGCTGCTGCATGATCTCTAGCTGTGATTGGAGTTCCTTCTCTGTGGCCACTGGATTACCTCAGCCTCACTTGTGTCTCATGTGGTGTTTGCTTACACAAACCTAATTCGAGGTCTCAGAGAGGCCACTGAATCCCAGTAACCCTATGGAATCTGGTTGCTGCCTTCTTCTTCTGACTTATGCACTCTTCTACCAGCTTCAGGTCATCAGCCTGAAGAGACTCATAGAGCCTCCTGGAGGCGACGAGGACTTCCTTAAAGGAGCTTACCTGCTCCTTAGTCCCCTTCACCTCGACAAGAGGCTTCATTCCTATGATGTAGGCTGCTGCGCTGCCAAAGAGTTTCTTGTGGATGCTCATGTTTATCCCTCATCCATAACTATTCCGCTATGTGAATCTCCTTAGCTTTGCAGGAACTTGTGATCGAGACCGGCTCATCATAGACCGATTGTCGGGCGTATTGGTGTCCATTGCCCTACTCTGTCCCTGGCTCTCTTTGATTTCCTTGTTGATACGCTCGATGAACCAGATTCTCTGCCAGATCGGAATCTCATAGCACTCTGAGTAGCTGAATCCCATGTAGTACATCAGCAGGAAGATCTGCTCGAGAAAGACCTGCTTGTCTTCAGGACTCAGGCCAAAAGAAGCTGGCCCCTAGCGGGAGTCGCACCTCCGAGTGCTCGTGGCACGAAGGACAATCCATCCAACCCTTCATCTCAATACCAGGCTCATTGTCATCGATGTGCCGGCGGAGGTGCAGAGAGTCTCGGGCCGGCATGTTCTTAATGAACATCTGGATCTTATTCTTGTCATTGATCGAGTCGATCGACTGGATTGCGTACTGGAGCCTGGTCGTGACGAGGTTGTCTCCCATCTGGCCGAGCTTCTTCTTGCGCTCAGTTAGGGCAGAGATCTCCATCTCGTCGTTGCCAGTCAGGAACTTGAAGCGAATCTTCTTCCTGGTGACTGGAAGCTCCACCTCGAAGAGGTTTGCGCCTGGCGCGACTGGCTCGATGTCTAGACGCTTGATGGGGAGCTCAGACAGGTCGAAGTCCTGCTTCGACCTTTCGCCGCATGCAGGGCAGTCAACCTCAGCCCGGTAGTTGGTGCCATACCCAGTGATTCGCAGTGCGATCATGATTGCGTTTCGGTCACCAGAGAGCATGTAGTCTGGATCGAAGCCCTCATCGAGGATTGCGGACTTGAGCAGCGCTGAGATGACCGTGCCCTTCTTGATGAGAGCCTTGGAAGTCAGGATGTCCTCTTCCCTTGCAGTCATCGCCCTGATGGAGACGAGCTCCTTCTTGTGCATCGGTGATTCCACAGGGTAGACCATACCATTCGACGGTAGGGGGACGGCCTCGGTTGGTACCTCGAATCCGAAGTCATCCTTCATCACGTTTCTGGTAGGGATACCCGCCGGTGCATTTCCAGCACCGAAAATCTCATTCTTCTTGGACCTATCTTCCACTGATTCTCCTTGGACTTTTTTCTAGTGTAATTGTGCCATGTAGACAGTAAAACAAATCGTGGGACCAGTAAAACTGGTCCCACGAAGTTTGTCCAGGGATTAGGGATTAATCTGTTCTGTCAGTACTGCAATACGCAATTGTCAAATCTGATCGTGAGAGAGATCTCAGTCGGATCCTCAGTTCCATAGTCGAGGTCTCCAAACTGTGCATTGGTCAGGAAGCAGCCCTTTAGGTCCCAGAGCTCCACAACTGTACCGACTGGATCGAGCATCTTGAGCTGGCAGTCCCTCTTATAGAAGTCTGCATAGCCAGCGCGGCCTGAGACCGACTCGTAATGGGTGCGGACCCACTCCATCACCTGCTGCGCGCCTGATGGTGCGATCGGATCGTACATCACGACAGTGATCGCGTCGAAGTTCGCCTTACCAGCAAGGTAGCGCCTCGAGTTGATGAACTGGATCTCCTGCTCTGAGATCGTGACGTTTGGCCGAGCCGCAGTCTTAATCAGGAATGCATCGATTCCCTCGATGGAGAATACCCATCGAAACTTGCGCTTCGGCTCGAACTTGTTCGGAAGCATATCTGAAACTGAAAGTGTCTCGGCCATTTTTGTTGGACTCCTCTGGACTTACTTGTAAATATACCGCGATTAGATCTCTGTACCAGCGTTGGTGACCGCAAAGTCAAGCGAGATGAACTCGACGGCGCGCGTGGGCTGGAGGAAGATCTTACCACGGATGGTGTTGTTCTCGACGTCAGCCTGGGTCGTGGTCGTTGTGTCGATGATGACCCTGAACCTGTCTAGACCCTGTTGCTGCTGGACTCTCTGGAGGACTGGATTGACTGCCGAAGAGAATCTCGACAGCGTGCTCTCCCTATTTGGCTCGAAGATGAACGAGTTTGCAATCGTCCTGATCCTGCGACGAAGTTCGATCAGAAGGCGCCTGACGTTCACTCTGTCGAGGGCAGACTCAGTGGCCTGCAGCGTCTTCTGTCCAAATACCACCACGCCAGTCGAGCCTGGGAAGGCGGTGATAGGATTGATGTCAGCATCATATAGAGAATCGAGGTTGGCCCTATTGAGCTTCACCTGCGACTCCACGACTGAGGCCAGAGCGCCGCGGGTGAATCCTGCTGGAGCGAACCACGGGTACGCTACCCTGTCATTGAGGGCGAAGGCACCGAGTACCGCGACAGAAGGCGGGCAGCGGACGTTTGTGAGGGTCGTTGGATCCGTTATCACCACGTCAGGGAAGTATGCGGCGCCGAAGCTGCTATTGATATTCCTTGACTTGAAGCTCGTCACTGTGTTGTTGACGTTGGTCTGCGTCGTCGTGTCTGTGATCTGAGCTGCGTAGGTGTCGTACTCCTTGATGTCCATCAGGTAGATGGCATCAAAGCGATCTTCGACCTTAGAGAGCGCCGTATCAGTGATCCTGTTGGTGCGGATGCCTGGGATTGCCAGGATCTGGATGTCGACGTCTGACTTCTCGGCCATGACATCGACCGCCTTGAGGAAGGAGGCGACGGTCGGACCGGAGATGTCTCCCTGGTTCTCTGAGTCATCCATCTCGCGCTGGGCTGCGATGTCGCTGAGTTTTGACTTCTCTTCGTCGAAGATATTGACTCCATCGAATCCGCCCTGCATTATCATGGTGAACTTGAAGAAGTTCTGGCTTGCGGACTCTCCGAAATCCTTATTCACGGAGAGGAACCTGCCCGCCTGAGTAGTGCCATTCTTCTTAGTGAGAGAAGATGCAAGGGTCCCGTTCCTGCGGTAGATTGCTGCGGCCCACTCTGCTGAGTCGACAAAGTCTCCATCAGAGCTCGTGACGACCTGGACGCGCTCCAGTGTGAACAGGTTATTGTTGAATCTGTCGGCATCGAGAACAGTTCCGCTAGCGTCTAACGCGTCCTCATTGTCTCCAACCCATACTGCCCTCTGGCCAGTCGCATAAAGCGGGAAGTACTTGGCAAAGCCAACCATGCTTGCGTCGATACTTGAGTTCTTGTTGGGCTCTGTAAGGCTGTCAACGTAATCGAACTGGATGCCCCAGTAGAGATTCGAATCAACGGTGGTCTTTGGTGAGACACCCTTTGTCAGATTCTGGCGCATCGGAATTGGCGGCTGCACCAGCCTGCGTGACCAATCGTCAGATGAGACCACGCCAGGTGCTGAGCCGTTCTGCATGATGCTGGAGCCGGATGTCACGAGGTGGTATGGTCCCCTGAAACCAAGTGGCAGCGTGCTGGCATCTACCCCAGCATCTGCAACTTCACTGGAAATTGCAACCCTTATGTACTTCGAAAGGTTCGGGAAGTTTCCATCGATTACAAGCTTCTGAGATCCAACCGACTTGTCGAAGTCGTAGTATGTGTGCACATCTCCGATTCTTCTTGCAATGTAATTGTTTGAGCCGGGATTGAGATCGAGGCCTCTGAAGGACTCAAGGACAACAGGCTTTGAATCAGTGTCGTTGAAGTCCCTAACCACCACGTCAAAGGACCCGTATCCGCCATCGACCTTTGACTTCTTGATATTCTCGATCGAGATCTTGAAGTCGAGGGTCGCAGATGCGCCGTCATCAATTGCGTGGAACTTGAAGAGGTTCTTGCTCTTTCCACCAAACTCCTGAGAGATTACTTGCGGCGAGAACGCTGTGCGGAAACGATCAGCAAATCCCTCAAAGTTAGGAATCGTTGCGCTTCCCACGTTGCGGGCGAGTGAGCTTGTCAGGAGAAATGCGCTCTTCTCAACGTTGCCAGTCTTAACGACAATGTTATATCCAGATCCAGTAACCTCTGCCACCTGTGGGTACACATCGTAATGCGCGTAGAGGTAGTGTCCTGCTTCCTGTGCAAGAGTTGGATCAGTATTGAGTACATTTGCAAAATAGTTTGGCGAAATCGGCGACATCGATGCGGTTATGATGTTCGGATACTGCGATGTGGCAACGTGACCATTGAGCAGCAGCGTGAATGACTGGTCATTGCTCGCAAGGTTTAGATTTCCAATGTGTCTGCCGCCGTCTCCAGTTCCAGCAACGGCAGAAGGTGTGTCGCCGCCTGCCGTAGTGGAAAGCGCAGCCAGAACGCCCGACGGAGTCATGAGCACACCGCGCAGAACTGGAATTGCTCCCGTTTGAGTTGCAGTTACAATCGGACCAACCAACCCGGCGTCCGAGAATAGTGTGCTTCCTGCGCTCTCTGACATGAAAGCGCCGAGGAAATATGTGCGGCCTGGAACGCCGAGATTTGTCGCGTATGGATTCCTGGCAAGTAGACCATTTGTCTGATTGACCAGCTTAGATCCAACAACAAATCCCGCATTCTTGACTGCACCCGCATATATCGTGCTACCATCAGCAGATGTCGACGTCCCTGAGATTCTCTTGAGACCGTCTCCTATTCCAAGGACTCTAACGTAGGTTCCTGCGCGCGCGTTCTTGAACCATTCGTTCATTGCGAGCGGTCCAAACTTTTCACCATCGGTGTCACCGAAGGTTGCGACAAAATCCTGGTAAGTCGCCATAGTCACTGGTACGAAGGCCGGTCCAAAGTTTGCCGTGCCAATTACTCCCGCTGGAGTTCCCTGGGGAGCAATCGCTGTAGGACCCGTGAGGTCTATTTCTCTAGTGCTAACGCCTGGGCTCTTAAACTTTAGCTCCATTTGCCTAACTCCTAATCTCTGTTGTAACTATGTCTCAAGCGAAGATTACACCACTGTTAGTGATGATGAAGTCAATTGAGATGAATTCTATTGCACGGGTTGGGACCAGAACGATCCTGCCATTGAGCTTGTTCTGCTCGACATCTGACTGCGTATTGTTGGTGTCGTCCATGATGACCTTGAACTTCTCGATACCAGCCTGCGCCTGAACGAGGGCGAGGATCGGAGTGACCCCGCCGATGAATCTGGCACGGGTTGCAGCGTTGTTCGGCTCGAACAGGAGGTTGTTTGCGACCTGGACGACGAGGCGCTTGACCTCAAGCAACATTCTGCGGACGTTTACGCGGTCTAGAGCGCTCTTCGACATCTGAAGGGTCTTCTGTCCGAAGATGACGTAGCCACTGTTCGGGAAGTTTGCTATCGGATTTATCCTTGCGTCGTACAGGTTGTCCCTGTCGGCAGAAGAAAGCCTGACCTCGCTGTTCCTGACGAAGGAGAGCGCGCCCCTGTTGAAGCCAGCGGGAGCAAACCACGGGTACGAGACCTTGTCGCTGTATCCGAGGGCTCCAAGAGCCGCAACTGACGCTGGAACCTTGACAGGACGGTTGTTCACGTCGTCCGTGATGAACACATCTGGGAAGTAGGTTGCCGTGTAGTTGTTGTCAACCTGACGTCCCTCGAACTGTTCAACGGTCTCCCTGACATCCCTCTTGGCTGTGGAGTCAGTGTACAGCCGGTTGCCGTCTTCGTCGTAGTGCTGGATGTCCATCAGGTACATCGCCATCGAGTAGTCGCGGTTCTGGACAGCGGCGTGATCTGTGATGAACGTGTCTCTGATTCCTGGTACTGCCAGAAGGTTGGTGCTAACCGTCATTGGATCAGTCATGATGTCGACGGCAACTCTGTATGAGTTGATTATGTTATTGAGCCTTCCAGCGCCTGACATCGCGCCATTGTTTGTTCCAGTGAGCCCGAGTCCACCTGCATAGGAAGATGCGGCCTTGCCGCCAGCATCCGTAGAAGAAGCCTTGTCCGTAAGCAGCAAGTTGTCCTTGTCCAGGATGTTGACTCCGTCAAATCCACCGTACATTGGGGCAGTGAACTTTGCGTAGTCAGCGAAGCGATTAAACTTCACGGAGCTTGATTGAACCAGTGTGGCCAGAGTGATTCTACCAGAAAGAGTACCATCTGTGACTGTGTAATTGACCGCGTCCGGAGCGCCGTTCCTAACATAGGCGGCTTCCTTCATGTGCTCAGCGGCTGAACCTGTCAGTGTAGAGAGGTTTGTCTCTGTGTTAGAGAATGCGACTCTGGCCAACGTGAACTTGTTGTTGTTGAACGCGTCTGCTCCCGAGCCAGTGACCAAGTTATCTAGCTTCAAAATTCCATGAAACTTGGTGTAAGCTGCGAGAAGCGGGTTCAGCAGATCAGAAGAGTTTGGATTGTAGATTGCGTTTGCGGTCGATGAAGTAAGAGGCAGCCTCTCGAATTTCGCTCCCCAATATAGCCGTCCATCCACCCGCTCATTCTTTCCAGGGTGACCCGTGAAAGCTGGAGAAGTATTGGTCTCTCCCCTCGTGATCTTGAAGCGCAGTGGCAGGGGCGGAACAATAGAGCTCTCAAGCGCCGTTGATCCATTTGCGGCCATTCTGACGAAAGTCGCGTCTCCAAAAATCTTGCCATCAAAGGTCAGTGCGGTTGACTCTGCATCAGTCATCGTGTCTGTAGTCTTCAGCACTGGCACGCCCCTGAATCCGAACGGTAGGGCATCAGCAGGAACTTCGCGACGCTCAATACCCGGGTCCAGCACCACCCTGACAAACGCAGAGCGGTTTGGATACTTTCCTGATATCACGATGCGGCGCTCGTCCTCGTCAGTGGAGTCGAAGTTGAACCTCGCAGCATAGTCTCCAATTATTCTTGCGATGAACTTGTCGCTTGTCGGATCAAGATTGACGCTCGGGAAAGCCTCAAGTATTGCAGGGTTTGAGTCCGTGTCATCAAATTGACGGATCTGGACCTCAAATGTGCCATAGTCGTAGTTTGGATCTGTTGAAGCCCTGAGGTTTGCGATGGATACCTTGACTTTGTCATTAGCATATCCACCATCGCTGAGGGCCTCGAATCGAAAGAGGTTAAACTCAACCTTTCCATATGGCTGCGAGATAAAGTTTGTCGTCGTCGGCGTGGTGAACCTAGTGTCAAACCTTCCGAAAGAATCTCTCCAGGTGTCAGATAGACCAATTGCGTTAGTTGCAGCAGATCCAGAGGTCAATATCACTGAGTTTGAGAGAAGATTGACGGGTGCTAGCTCGTCCTCAACTGCAAAGTCAGCGTAAAGGAAGTGCTCTAGCTCCTGGAATTTTCTCGAATCAGTGTTCAGTATCTTGCCAATGTAGTTATCGCTGTAAGGATCCAGAGAAGCGCTGTAGACCCTGACTCCAGCCACGCCATCATCATTAGCGAATGCAGTGCCTGCACTAGAAGAGACAATGAACTTGAAGTTCTTTAGGTCACTGATTGTTGCAAGGTTTGTCGCAGTATTCACGGCTGCCGCAGTCACTGTTGTGTTGTGGCTGAGCACAACTCCTCTTGACGCCGTGGTAAAGAACAGCATGCCGCGCACGAGATTTGCAGAGTTTGAGCCAGCTCCTGTTATAGAAGCATTGTCAGAGAAGACTGGATATCCTACCGACTCAGAGGCAGAGATGTAGTGCTTAGCGCAGATGAATGTGACTGCACCACGATTCGGGGCATTTGCCACATCGGCGGCGACGCTAGCGACCTTGAATCCGGCATTCTTTACAATCCCGTAAGTCTCAGTACTTGTTATGTCTGATGAGCTTTCATTTGCACCTGCGCCGAGCACGCGGAGGTATGTCACCGCGTCCTTGTTCTTGAGGTACTCGTTTGCGGCGTACGGACCATAGCGATCAGGGTTAAGCGTGCCGAACTTTGTCTCAAAGTCTGCGAAGGAACCGACTGTAACGGGTAGAAATGCGGGTCCCTTTTCCGCCGTTCCAATGATTCCGGCTGGGGTCCCAGTTGGGGCCTGCTGACGAGCAGAGAGGTCGATCTCTCTCTCGAAAAAGCCGGGAGAACGAAATGTTTGTTCAGCCATCCTAATCTCCTTTACGGTTTGCTGTCTTTCATAAGTATCAAGCCGAACTTCAAGATTCCTTGTCCTGGTCTATTACAAGGGAGCCCAAATCCGTAAAAATCTGTTCTCTGTAAACTGTCTCGCCTGACCTCTTGTTTCTAGTTAGAGGCTTAAGACTCTGCTTAACTAACAGTCCTGTCACAGGGTCTACATATTCTCGAGCAATTGTTATCCCCTCTTTGCCACCCGATGTGCCACCAATGCTTGTGATGTCATAGTATGGGTCTCCGTCTACTATGCCCCTCTCTTGAATAAGAGCAGTTTGTGAGGGCTCATCATCTGGCATTACATCGCTGAGAACGAACGCAGCTGGATCTGTGCTCTTGACTCCTCCGCGATGAATCTTGTCTATCTTACCTCTCGTCTCAACAATATCAAAGCTCACAGATGGGGCAGAGTAATATCTCTTCACGGACTGCTTGGATCCTGGATATGATGGATTTATGATGTATCCAACCACTTCCATGCTGAAGCTCGACCGCACTATCCTCTCATCATCGCTGAAGTTGTCGAAATTGTTTCCAGAGCTGATACCAGAAGTCAAGTAAGCAACAAAGTAGTAGCCCTTCGGAGACTCTATCCTGAACGTCTGCACCTGGTTTGTGTGTCCAGAGCTGAGTATCACGGTAAGTACATCATTCATCTGCTGCATGTACTGCGTCCAGATGTTTATCTCATAAGAGGCCAGGAAGTACCTCGGTGCTGGAATCGTGATTATCTCATAGATTCCCTTCTCTGGAGTGTTGGATATTTTTGGCGGTGCTGTATTTGATGCGACCTTTCTGCGCGTTGCAACTGTTCCTGGAAGGGCACCAGCACCATCAGCAGTTCCGTTAATCTGGGAGATATAATTTGCGCTGGTAGCCCTGTCTGACTGGTTTTGTATGCTTTCCCTATTGGCTAGCCGCTGGTACTCAGGGTCCTTGTCAGAAATGCGACGCTTTATCACGATCTCATTTTGTTGATTTGTCCCCATCCCACGTGAGACGTCCTTCTCGATGCCACTGCGTGTTATAGAAATCACAGGAAGAATTAATGTTCCTGATTTGTCTCTAAGCGGAAGACTACGACGGAGCAGAGCAAATCTCTCTCCAGTAGCAAACACTATTGGCACTCGGCGGGTCTCACCTTGCCTCTCGTACTGAAGCTCGAGATCGCGGTCAAATAGATTGAACAGCGCCCTATCGACATCCTCAACAGTGCATGAGGGAATGACGATCTCACCGTTGAGAGAGTTCTCTGGAGTTACTCGCTCTGCCCCTGTCTGGTGTTTAGTGGACAATTCTACTCCTTCTCATCATAGAATGAGGACGAGAAACCACCCTCGTCACCCTTTGGCGAGACTTGTCTTGGACCTTCCTCGGGGAGGTCAATCTTACCCTGTTCGACAAGCTTGCGTTTGTCGGCGGTCTTTCCAAGGATGTTCTCTTCAAAGCCACGCTGCTGCACAAATGTCTCTTGGACGGCATCTTCATCTGTAAATATCTCTTCTGTTGGTCCGAGCGGCCTGCGATCAATGATTCCTTTCCTCGCCTGCTTAAGCTCTACTTTGAAGCCGATGGGATACTCTACCTGACCAAAAGCTATCTGGTCTATGTTGATCTTGAGTATCTCATAGAAGAATTGTCCAAAGCTAACAAAGTCTCCCTCTTCTAATTCGATCTCTTTATCGAGTAAATCTGAGTATTGGAAATATGCAGTTGCAGACCTGAACTGGTCCACGCCAAAGTTTGTCGTAGAAGTCTCAGGGTCCTGCCACTCTATACGCGCGTCGATCTCAACTGGATTGTCAAATATCTTCTCAACAGCCTCTTCATAGACATCATGTACCTCAGAGACGTCTTCACGCACGTGGTAATAGAAGACTCTCTGCCCCACTACGTCCTTGATGATTTCTTTTGTGATGTCAGAGATGAAATCGATCTCTCTTGGCGTGATGAACAGCCTTGCCATAGATCAGCCCACCACGATGCACTTGCCCATTGGAATGGGCACAGCCTTCAGGACCTTCATGAGATTGTCGACCTTTCCGGCTTCAAGCTCGAGAAGCTTGTCATACGTCATGGTCTCAAGCAGCTCTTTGATCTGCGTGTAGAGCTTCTCCTTGTCTTCTCTGCCCTGTGATATCAGATCTGAGCCATTGAGCTGGAGATCGCCGCCAGGGATTGGCACGCTGGCAAACTTGCTCCTGACTATTCCGAGTAGCTCTCTACTGAGAGCCAATGTGTATTCTCTGATCCATTGCCTGCCCATCGAATTCACAAATCGATATTCGATGTTTCCGAATGGTATTGACGACAAGTTGTTGACACCATAGATCGTGGGATCATCGAAGGCCGCCTCATCTGGCTTGCTCTGGAATCCTACCCTAAACCACAGCCTGGGAGGTTCACCCTGCGTTGGAGTCGGAAAGATTCTTATCTTGGTGCCGCTGGTCCTGTAGGAATAGTTTGACCTGCGGACCCTGTTAGACAATCCAAGCTGCCCGCCTCGGAGTACGTCTTCGAAGGTGGGAAGGACATAGAATACTGTCTCTGGCGTGAACGACTCAAAGGAGAATTCGTTGTTCAGGTAGTTGATGGCAGAGGTGGTATCAAAGAAGCGATAGGCAGCCTGCGGTGAGAAGTGGAAGATCTCGTAGACCTTCATCTTGCCGCCAGGATTCAGGCTCGAGCTGAAGACCTTGGTTCCATCGCTGAGGACCATGTCCTCATAGAGATCGTAGTCCTGCTTGTTCTGTGCCAGCTGGATCGAACCTGAGACAGTGTTGCGAACTCCGCCGCCGATGGCGGCCTCTTGTGCGTATGGCTGTGAGAGGCGCAGGAAGAAGTCAAGAGAGTCGTGCAGGAACTTCGACTGGTGGTTACTGCCCGTGGGAGTTCCCATCAAGTTCGCCATCTGCGATTTTGCCTGATACTCGTTGATTACCTTGCTGTACTCGAGCGTGGCTTCCTCAAAGCACGCCCATATCTGCTTCTTGGTGAGCTCAACGCTGAGTATGTCATCGCCGAGCTTCCTCTTGACAAACTTGACGAGACCGTCGGCCTCAGTCTGGAAGTCAGGGTCTGAATCAAAGAAGCCGAATGGTGTCGGCGCCAGAGTCTGGTAGAACAGTGAAGACATAAGAAGCCCCGCTAGCCTATAGTCTTATGTATGCACAAGAGACCAAGGCTAACGGGGCTTCTGGACCGATGCGGAAGTTTACTTACCGCGTCCGATGTATGAGCTCACGCGGGCTTCGAGGGCAGCCAAAGCTCCTGCAAGGCCAGAGTCATCACTTGCTGGAGCTGCGACCTTAAGGGCACTGACTCTCTCAGCAAGCTCATCAAGCCGCCTCTCAAGTCCATCTAGACGCCTTTCGACAGCGCTCAGGTCAACGGTTGCAGTGGCAACAGCCACAGCCGGCTCCTCACCAGTAGTTGCGGTCGTACTTGTCTTTGCCATAGAATCCTCCGTTTTGAGATAATATCGCGGCTGCAAACCCAGTAAAGAAATTTGCAGCCGAGAATTATTGATCAGGCGCCTGAGATCGTGTACGAACCAGAAGCAGCAAGAACGACGTAGTTAACACCATCGCTCATGAGCGTGACGCTAGTGCCACCGCCTGAAACGGCAGGAAGCGAAATCTTTGAACCCCTGCCGTTGAGCGCTACTGTACCATCTGCACGCGGGAAACCGGCAAACACTTTAGTTCCTTCAGCCTCTGCAGATCCTGTTAGGGCGAATATAAAGTTTCCACCAGCCCTGAAGACGTAGACTCCGCCAGGAAACTCAGAGGCCAGTGGCATCGACGCTGAGTGGGCGAACCCTGAGGCGAACTTGTAAATACCGGGAGCGCCGACAGCGACATCAGCGGCGTTCTGGTTACCAGTGATGTTCTGGACTGGTGAGAATGGATTTGACTCGAACTGAATTCCTGATCCAGCTTCCTGGATGAGGCCTCTTGCTGCATCATAAGTTACTTTTGGCATGTGATCCTCCTATGCTCCGAATGCTTCCAATCCCCCGTCGGTGTCAGGTGATCACTGGATTGGGCTTGTGATTATCTATACCAGAAAAACTGAATCGGCCACCCCGAAGGGTGGCCGACCAGCGCCAGGCGGCTAGAACATCAGATGATGTTCATGTCGAGGCAGGTGACCGTTCCGTAGAAGTCGGAGCGAACCATCTTCTTGCCGTAGCGGGTCATGACACCCTTGCGCGGCGTGAAGTCTTCCGGAGCGAAGATCGTCGGGGTGACGATGAGCGGGACGTACGGAGCGTAGACGTATCCAGTCTCCAGGTAGCTTCCGCCCTTGTAACCGACGAGGATCTTGTTACGCGGGAAGTACGGGTCCTTGTAGACCGTGAAGCGGTTCGAGAGGGTACCAACCTTCTCTGCGCCGATGGTGAACGGAGCGCCGACCTGGCCGGAGCCGTCGATGCTGTAGTTCGGGCGGTAGAGGACGGAGGCCTCGAGAACCGTGGCGACCTCAGGTGAGACCACGATGAAGTTCGCCGAGCCACGCAGGGTCAACCTGTGGATCTCGTTGGCGACGTCGATGATCGTCTCGGTGAGGGTCTCGTACCACTCGCGGACCGTACCGGTGAAGGCCGGGCCCGGATTGAGCGTGTTGCCACGTGCAACCTCGGCGCCTGAGCGCTTGTTGACGAACTTGCCCGGCGAGCGGGACCAGAAGAAGTTCGTCTTGGCGCCGGTCACGAGGTCATTGAGGACCTCGCGGTCGATCTCAAGCGCGATCTGCTCGGAGAGGATCTGGGTGAGCTCAACCTCAGCATCCAGCGAGTGGTATGCATTGAGGTCCTGCGCCAGCTCCGGTGACCAGCGAGCGCGGAGCTTGCGGGTCTGAGCGGTTACCGCGATCGACTCGATCTTGATGTCGATCTCGGGGATCGTTGGGCTGGCCGCGCCGGTGCTGAACGTCGACTCGAAGGACGGGATCGTGAGTGCATCACCGTTTGCTCCGACATTGAGCTGGTCACCAACAACGTAGTCGACCTTGAAGCTCGTGGTGAGCGTGTCGGTGCTGAGCGCGCCGGAGACGACCATCTTCACGACGGCGTTCGCCGTAGAAGAGGTAATCAGCGGATTTGCCGTGAAGACCCCGCCGGAGAACGTTCCGACCTCATTCAGGCGACGGACGTTGTAGACGCCAGTTCCCTGCTGGATGTCGTTGCCGATCGGCGCGAGGCCGCTCAGGGTGCCAAGAGCCGCAGTTGCCGAGACAAGAGCCAGATCCTTAGCCATCGTGAGGTCAACGTTGGAGAAGACCCCTGCCGTGATCGGCACGAACACGAATGAGTAAGTAGCATCGCCTGTTGCAGCGCCAGCGCCGGCCGAGTTGTTCTCGATTGCGTTGGTGACCTGCGGGTCGAATCCGAGGAGACGGCCATCGGTTCCCGTGAGGACCGCAGCAGCACCGGCAGTGAGGGAGGTACCACCACGGAAAGAACCGCGAGCCGACGCTACGGAGATTCCTCCAACCGAAAGCGTCCTGACCCTGGAGTAGCCCGATCCAGCGAGGTCGTACTGACCGCCAACGCCGAGCGAGCCGCTCTGGATGCCCTTACCTGTCGGGCTCTGGTAGATGGAAGAGCCAGTGGAGTACACTGCTGATCCGCCATCAGATCCACCCTGGTTTGTGCCATAGGTGTAGTCCATGTAGAACAGGAGGCCTGACGGGAGGCTCATCGGCTGGATCGAGACGAGCTCGTTTGCGATGAGTCCGCCGAACACCCTGCGGACGATCGGGAACGCGACGTTCTGGAATCCACGGATGTCACCGGAATCAGTGGAACCGGCGCCACCTGAACCGAGTGAGTTGACCTCGCGGAGGACCTGGGCGGCCTGGTTCTCCAGGAGGGTTGCCATATTCTCGCGGCCTGTGCCCTCGAGACCACGGAGGAGACCGGTGCGGCTCCACTTCTCTACCAGGTGACGGTTCTGGGTGCCAACGTGGCGCTGGCGAATCCCCTCAGTCAGCTGGTCTAATGAAAACTTAGACATGTTATTATACTCCTGATTGGGTTATAGATTCGAAATCACTCGCCGTTCTTGAGGCCGGCGAGAGTTGCCCAGCGGTCCACCTCAACACCATTGTTGGCCGGAGCACCGGACCGGGTTGATCTGGAAGAAGATGCGAGCAGTCTGTTGTTGCTCTCGGTTAGAGAGCCACTGGTTGACGACTTACGGAGTGAGGAGCTCAGGCTCTCATAGAGAAGCTTGGCCTCACGGATTGTCTTGGCGCCGTCGAGCGCCTCGACCACAGCGCGCTGCTGGTTGTTCGAAAGCTCACGATTCTGCATGAGCTTATTGGCGAACAGGAGCTTCGCGTTGAAAAGGTTCATTTCGGAAATCTGGCGCTTGAGCTTGTCCACGGCCGCCTCGGCGACCTGGGCTCTGCGCTGCGCGTGGGCGTCGCGCCGGCGCGACTCAGCGGCCATCTTCGGCACTGGTGCGTCGCCGATCTCGTCGGCAAGGGCATTGAGGAGAGTGTCCTCATCGACATCGACGAACATCTCGTCGCCGGCCTCGCCACCACCGAACGATCCAGCGGCTGCAACGGCCTCGCCCTCATAGAGGCGGCGACCCCGGCGTGCTACTGGGCGACGGCTCTCGCGGAGGTTGCGGAGGCGACCGAGCTCACGGCGGATCATTGACTCGTCGATCTCATAGACCTTCTCGTCCTTGTCTGCCTCGTGCATGCCCTCGTCATCACCTTCATCATCGGCCTCGTGCATGCCCTCGTCATCAGCCTCGTACATCTCGTCCTCCTCATCGTGGGCAGAGGCCTCCATGAGTCCCATCGCGCGGAGCGCGCGGAAACGGGTCTCGTTCTTCTTGGCAGCTTCCTTCTTCTTGGCAGCTTCCTTCTTCTTGTCGGCTTCCTTCATCTTCTTCTTCTTGTCGGCTTCCTTCTTCTTGGCAGCCTCAGACTTCTTGCGGGCCTCGACAAGCTGGCGGGTGGCGCGGCGGACAGCCTCTTCGACCGTCTCTTCCTCGCCCTCTTCGCCGCCCTCTTCCTCACCGCCGCCGATTTCCATGCCGACTGCAGAGGCGAGCTGCTCAACGGCAGACTTCACGGCGTCGACATCAACATCGCCACCTGCCTCTTCATCACCGCCCTCTTCCTCGTCGCCGAGATCGAGCTCGTCACCGCCCTCTTCTTCGTCGTCGGCCTCGTACATCTCGTCGTGCATGCCCTCATCACCGTGCATGCCCTCATCACCGTGCATGCCCTCGCCGTGCATACCTTCATTGCCGACCATCTCAAGGAACAGCTTCCTGAAAGCCGCTGTATCTCTTCTGTTAGCCATTGTCTTAATCTCCAAAAGTGTTGCGTTCAAAAGTCTCTTGAGCCTAGAGCCTTTCGACTCTGTCATAACTATACTGCTATTCAGCAAAGTTGCCATTTCGTGTAGCAGCCTGCCATAGTACAGGATTGCTGTCTTCCTCTCGGTAGAAGACACTCTGCGGAGATCGACTCCCTTGAGCGCTTCCTGGAGATTGATAACTTTGCCAGCTAACTTGAGGATTCGAGACTTGGCCGAAGACCTGTTTAGGCTCTCCTTACTCAGGATCAGGTTCTTGTTCGACTTGTCACCCTCAACATTGAGATTGAGATCGCCCTGCACTGATATCGAGAGCTTTGATCCCGAGTCAGTTGCGGAGGGCATGGCTAGGCTGGAGAGATCAATTGACTCTCCGCCAGTTGTTTCAGGCTCAGGAGTCGCCTCATCGGGCATCTCCATGTCCATGGAATCGCTTGCTTCGTCAGAGTCAGAGTCGCCGACTAGCTCGGCCTCGATGAGCCTCTGGATCCTCGGGGTCACTGCCTCGAGGATCTTGTTCTTTGCATTGCTCTCAGCTAGCTCTCTGAGCTGCCTCGCCTCAATGACTGCTTCTTGGAATATGTTGATGCTCATTCCGTCCTCAAAAGAATTTCTGTAGATTATCTATTACGCGCAGCAGAAGATTTCCTTGCTACCTGCGATTCTGAGATGTGACCTTGAGGGTTTTCCTCAAGATATCGTCAAGGTGTTCATCATCTAGGTCCTTTTCCATGATATCTGACAGCGACATTGGATCTTCATCGCAGTCTTCGAATTCTGGATATGGGGCAGAGGAAAAACCTCGCTTAGTGCCAGTTGGCCTGATTCTTGATGTGAAACCGTCAGTTGGTCCTTGCGGATACATCGGTGCGGTACCGCCAGCAACAGCCTGGCGTCCTTGGTACATTCTTGGAAAAGGAACCATTCCTTTAGCGGTAGAAGTTTCCGATAGTTTTGTTGCTGCACCTGCAAGCGTGAACGGGTTGACCTTGTTCTTTGCGTAAGGATCTCCAGGATTATAAGAAGAGAGACGGGTGAGCACTGCTTCATACGTTTCATCGTCTATTTCATCGGCAGCTTCAGTATCTTCTGCTGGAGATTCAGTGTAGTCATATTGGAAATACGAACGAGGGTTATGGAACTTTGCTTTAAGCGTCCCATAACCCAGGTCCGTCCTCGCGTCAGAGGCGTTTGGTATGTTGTTAGCGTGGCCCTTTCCAGAGACAGAGTGGATACCCTTGCTGTCCCTGAAGTAGTGGTTCACGTTACCTCGATCCTGCTGACTTACCTGACAAGTAGTCGCCTAGCTTAGAAGCTGACTGCTTCTTCGACGCCTCAGAAGGAGCTCCGGCTGGAGAGGTCGCGTAGACTCCATAAGAAGAGTCTGTGGCGGTTGTACCGTAGCCTTCTGGTGCTGCCCCCTTGTCTGCAGGATTGATGCTTCCTGGTCCGGGTGAAACTGGGTTCGGAACCCAAGTTGACCCTGGAAGTCCACCTGCGCCTGTCGCAACATCTCCCCAGTCGGGAGCTCCATTCTTAGAGTAGTCCATGCTCACGGTGCCACCAAACAGGCTGTTTTCAACGTCAGCATCAAGAACGTTTGTTTGGTAATTTTGGTGGAGCTTGCTCTCGAGCCTATTTGCGGCAACAGTAAGTGGCTCTTCCACGCCAACGGGGTTAGCAGGAAAGCAGGCTTTTATTGTTGCTGTGTTCGACTTTGATAGTGCGGTGTCCTCATTGCGGACAATCTGCACTGTTCCCTGTATTCCTGTTGGCATAATTTACTCCAGATTAAGCGTTTCTACGGATCTTACGTCCGAGGCGTGACTTGGCCTCAGAGATCTTACCAAGCTGCCTGCGGAGGCGAGCCTCGTGGATCTTTAGAGCCTTGTAGTGGTCGATGTCCTTCTCAAGGGTGCCTGCATAACCATCGGCGTCCGTCTCGTCTGGCGTGACATCCTCGGGGTGTTCCTTGCCGGTCTCGAGAACTTCCATGAGCTTGGCCCTCTCTTCGAGAACAATCTTTCGAAGAAGTGCGGGGGTTAGTGTTCTTGCGTTGCTTGACATTGATACTCCTGCTAAACAGCAAAACTACATATTCTCCTGGGGGAGAATCTGACATTAGTTAGAGAGGGCCTCCCCTCTTTGGGGCAAATGCTAGATCGGCCCAGCTTCCTGCGCCCTCGAAGAGATCCATGGGATCAGAATTCATGACCTTCATCGTGGCAGAGTCAGCTGGTCCCGCTACTGGCTGGCGACCTTCAGCTTGGATCATCTGCACAAGTGTTGTATTTGCGGTATCTGCAAGTATCTCTGCAAGAATCGGGTCACTTGTGACCTTTGCAATATTCTTTGCGTGATTCACTTGAGGCGGACCAACTCTGACGTTTTCAGCCAGCTTCTTCCTGAATTCAGCTTGGTCAGGCATCTTATTCTGGACGCTGTGTCGTGGCTGTGAAGCAGACTTTGCAGACTTAGACTCATTCACTTTATTTGCGCTTGAGACGAGCCCCTCGCTGAGTATTTCAACAAGGCACTCCTTGACTATTGACTTGAGATCTTCTCGCGAGATCCTAGACATTTAGCCAACTCCCGCCACGCCGTTAGAGGCGCTCAAGGCTGGAAGATTTCCAGCAGGTATGTTAGTAAGACCCGCAAGAATGCTGAAGGGCACCGCCGCAGAAGAGCCAGAGAAGAACAGAGTGGTGCACTTGACTTCGAGCCTCTGGGTTGTCTGGCCAGCTTGAACAATGAACTTGTTTCCAGTAGAAGACCCAGTGACTGAGAACCCAAACGCGAGGTTGTCTGCCACTGCTCTCGTAGCACTAGTGCCCTGGTTGCTTACAACAATCCACCTTGTCACATAAGGAAACTCTACTGAGGTTATTCCGTTTGCAGTTGTGACCGAGGAAGTCACATATGGCACGACTGACTGTTGGTACTCAGGAACGTAGTTGTGATTGACGTTGGCCCAATTTATAGACATTATTTCTTCCAATCCAGGATGTCATTGAAGATCCTGTCGATTCTATCTGACTTATTGAAGACCCTGTTGAGATCTCGGCGTGAGACCTCAACACCTTCTCGCATCATGAAGGCGCCTGGAGTTGATGGCTCTGAGACAAAGTCCCAGCAGATGAGCTGAAAGTCATCTTGCACAACTTGGTAGTCTCCCTCGCGCTTTGTGGAACCCACGCCGCGAGAAGAGATTCCTAGTGTGACACCAGACTCAACGAGGCTCTGCAAGATCTTTCCCGATGGAGTGTCTAGAAGCTCGACAATGCCGTAGCATACATCTCCATCCATGTGGGCTTCTCTCACAATATGCGAGACGTTCTTGAGCTCAACTACCGAAGACTCAGGGTGATCACATTCACCGAGTGCGCGGTTTTCCTTGATGAACTTCTGGTAGTTCCTGACTTCTCTCTCCAGAATCACTCTTGGATAGACTCTGCCGTTCTGGTTCAGGGTGTCAGACTTCTGCAAGATCCCCTTCATCACAATCTTGCCGCCGTTCTTCTCACGGGACTCCTTGATCTGGCTTACGGTGTACTCAAATGGAGCCCAATCCGTGATCAGTTTTAGGTTATTCTGCATCCTTTGACTCCAATATCTCATCCTTGAGTTTCGAGAGCAGCAGGAACCTTGATACTTGATCGTCATCGAGGATGCTCTCATCGAGATACTTCACTCCCGACTCAACCCTGTCAATCTTCTCAAGCAAGACCTTATTTCCGCACTCTCTCTTGTATGTGTTTAAGCTCCTTTCAGCAGACTCCTTGATTGATCCCATAATCTTTCTGGCCCTGGTGCCATCTCCAAAGATGTACGATCTCATCAGCTCAGACTGCTCCTCGTTCAGGATGGAGCCATACTTCTTATTGAACTTCTCTTGCATTATCCGTAGTGTAAGCTTGTCAGCCTTTGGCTCCTTGCTGAGCTCCTGGACTGACTTCTGCTCGCGTAGCATGCCAAACACCTTCGACTCATACTCGGCAGTGATTGCAATATCTGGGCTCTGTCCACGCCAGTTGTTAAGAAGAGTCTGTATCGTGGCATAAGACTTATAAGCGTTCACCTTTTGATCGTAGAAGCTCGACTCATTGATGATGTAGTTGATGTCCTTGATCAGTAGGGACTTTTCTCTCTCAAGGCGCACTGGATCGTGGTTCCTCGATGCCTTCATGGACTCTTCCAAGATTCTGGCCGCAAGAGAGTCAGATGGAACCGTGGTCTTCACCAGCGCGTTGAACAGCCTGAACTCCCTGTATAGCTCAGTTCCCTGCTTGAAGTGTTTCTTGATTACGCCCTTGATCGCTTCGACCTTGGTCATATCGTTCTCAACAATCGCGCTGGACATAGAGAGCAAGAGCTGCTCATAGATGATTCCAACGTTGCGCTTCTTATTGTGTTTAGCCATCATCACTCTCTTTGTCTTCGAAATCTAAATCGAATCCATTTTCAACGTCCTCTGCCAGGACGCCTCTTGTTCTTATATCTATACTTCCCTTGAGCTGATTGAGGGTCGAGACCATGCCTCTGTCAAGTCTTGGCTTTTCAGATGGGACATTGCTTCCAAACTGCTTAGAGAGCTCACTTTCAAGAGCCTCAGAGAAAGGATTTTTCATAGGGTCTTCGCCAAACGGCTTATTGATAGAGTTTCTACTCCTGGTATTCCGTCCTGCACCTGTCATACTAGCAAAATCTGGCATGTGCGTCTTTCCAGGGCCGCCAGTCTTCTTTCTAGATTTGCTCATAGGCTCATTCCAGATGTTTTTGACCATCCTATCAACCTTGACTGGAGCATCATCATCCTTCATTGACAGGTGGACAACAACATCGTCGTCCTCTTCATCTAAGCTGTCCTCATCAGAATCAGCTTCTCTGAACCTAGACTTTCCAGAAGGCCTAATTGGGTTAGCCGAGAGCACTGTTCCTGACTTTCTATCGCCAGCGAATAGACCTCCGGCAGCCTCGCCTCCGCCGGCAGCTTCACCACCACCTGCGGCATCACCGCCTCCTGCAGCTTCACCAGCCGGAGCTTGGCCTGCACTTTCTACACCAGCGTCATTCTTCTTGTCTTCCTTGCGCCCCTCTTCTATGTCCTTAATCTCATCTTCCGTGAATCCCATGATGTTCTTGCGGATCCACTTTCTATCAACTAAGCCCTCTGGTGCTTTACCTGCGATATCAAACCTGGTGCTGATCAGCTCAAGCTTTTGCTGCTGGGCGACTGAAGATGGATTGCTGAGCTTCAACTCAAAGTCGATGAGCTGCTCCCCTTCAAAACCATGCGCATACAAGTGCACCATTGCGAGTTTATTCATCTCAGCAATGATAGTCTTCTGTATTCTTGTGATAGTTCTTGAGAATCTGATATCTTCTTGAGCTAAAGTTGCCTTCGAGCTCAACATTTCGTCATATCCAAGGTACGCTTTTGGCACCTTGAGAGCTGAAAATAGCTTCTTTTGGATATACTCAACGTCTTCGATGGCAGTGGTGTTCTGACCACCCGCAAGAGTGTCAATTTTTGTGCCTGAATCTCCTCCGCGCACAGGAATGAAGTAGTCTTCATCAACTGAAAGAGGATTAAACCTCAAATCGACGCGCCCATCAGTCTTATTGACTACAGGAGATCGCTTGAGCGAGTTCTTTGCCTGCTCGAGGTACTCTGCAACGTTCTCAGGAGGCACATTGCCCACGTCAATGTAGAAAACCCTACGCTCGGGTGACCTGATTACGCGATACACCAGCATTGCATCTTCTATGAGGATGAGCTGACGCCAAATTCTCCTTGCTGACTCAAGTACCGATGATCCGTATGGTAAAAATGCATCATTTCCAAGCAGCCTGAAGTGCGTGACCTGCCAGTTCTCTAGAGTCTGGTTTCCCTGTGTCATCCACTTGAATCTTACGGCTGTCGGGTCCTTCGGATCAAATCCCTCTTCTCTTTCGATCTCAGAAATTGGTATCGGATAAGCTCCGATGACTCCAAACTCAGGAGAAACATCGTTGAAGATGAAAAAGTCACCATATTTGCACAGGTTCCTGACCCACATTGGCAAGTTGAAATTGATATTCAGCGTGTCAATAAACAGGGTGTCAAGAAGCTCCTTGATTTTCCTATTGTCAGAATGAATATGCAAGATTGTACCACGCTCGTCACTGGCAGCACTCTCTTCTGCGTAAATGTCAAGCGCACTGGCAATCTCAGGAGTTGCTTCCATCTCCGAGAAGTCTGAGTACCTTGCCATTCTATCGAATGAGCCATACGCGCTCATGGTGCTAGTATAAACGTCGCTATGAGCGCGCCTAAATGACTGAAGTGAGCTTGTGGCTGACCCAGACTTAGAATCAAAGTCTCTGACCCTTCTCTTGATTGTCGGGCCTGACCTGAACAATTGTGTAAGCTTTCTAAAGAGCCCTGCTTGGTTATCTGCCATCAACCCACTCTGATGTTGTAAATATCACCACGGAACTCCAGACATAAAGTACTACTTGAATAGCCAACCAAAGTCAACTGGTCCTATTGACTTCTTGGTCGCACTGTCGGGTCCTGGAATTCCGAGCTCTCCAGTCCAAACTACAGGCTTTCCAGTCTTTGCAGCGTAAGTCAAGAGTGGATCTAGTGCTTCTCCTGTTGAGCCCCTGTTCACAGACATGGCCTTGAGAATCGCAGCGTTGATGTCCACCGCTTGCTTATTGTGAGGTGTCACTTCATAGAGCCACACACCTATCGCAAGAGACATGACTAGATCGTCATTCTTATCTTTCATTGCTTGGGCTTTGTTATTCTTCCAGATGAAAGTCTTCATCTCATCATATAGTCGAGAAGAGTATATGCGAAGATTCTTGTTCCTGACTATCTCTTCAAGCTTGGTAAGGATCTTTGCTCTTGACGGTCCCTGTGTGGAAAATCCTGCTTTTGATATGGACCCGTTACCATACAAGACCGCATATTTGTCGCTCTGCTTCTCAAAATAGAGGTTTGGATAGCGTAGCTCTGCCAGCTTCATCAAAAGGGCGTATCCGTAAGTGTTGCTCTCTGGACAGAGGACTGCCTTGTTATAGCGGAGCGCAGCTTCGTTGAGCACGATTGCAAACTGATCTGGCGGAGATTTTCCTTTGAACTCTGCAACTACTTCAGACTCACTAGCGTCTATGACGTGGAAGGTTGAGTAGTCTGCGCCGTCTCCTCTGGCCACGTCAGCAGAGACAATATACGAGTGGCCTGGCATCGGATACTTCCAAACCCAGACTCCCATCTCTGGTCCCCATTTCTCGATGGGATTTCTGATCATCGTGCGAAGGTAGTCGATGTCATCGATAGTCAGAAATGTGTCGCCTGACGCTGAGAAGTCGCAAAGGAGCTCTTGCGCAATCTGCTGGGGAGTCATGTTCTTTGACTCCCTTTCAAACCACGCCTCGTCGCGCTCAGGGTGCACGTCCCAGGGAAGCTTTATCGGATGGAAATCATTCTCTTTTGACTCAGCTTTGGCATAGAGATCGTAGTACTGTCCACCGACGCCGTTTGGCGTCGATAAGATGATTGCACGTCCACCGGTAGAGAGCGTGGGATAGAGACCCATCCATAGATTATCAAAGTCTCTGACAAACGCAGCTTCGTCGACAATCAGTAAAGACAGTGCTTCTGATCGACCAGCGTCTTCTGACGTAGGGATTGCCTTGATTGAAGATCCGTTGCCAAACTCTATCGCCTGCTTGTTATCTCCAACGATTTGGGACATTACAAGCCATGGCGGCAGAGCTTTGATCGAAGTTTTTACCTTCTTGATGAAGTTCATCGCGACTGATAGTTTAGTCGCGATGACTAGTATGTTTTTGTCTTTATAAAACAAGGCTTGCCAGACAGCATATCCCGCTACAAGAGTCGAAAGCCCAAGCTGGCGAGACTTGAGCACGATATTGAAGCGGTGATCGATAAAGTCCTTTACGCAATCATCCTGGAAAGGGAAAGTCTTGAACGGTATCGTTCCCTTTGTCGGATGTTGGATCTTGACGTACTTATTGAGAAAGTACACAGGATCTTTGCCGCAGCGGATAATCTCCTCGACCTGCTTCTTCTTCTGAAGCACGGGATTCATAGATTACCCTAGATCATATACGAACTTTCTCTTATAGAGAACAACCTTGCGCGGGCTATTGTATGAGGCTTGCACGAACTCTACAGAGTCGGACATTCCCGGATTGGCAAGCTTTATGTTCTCTCCAGCGCGTTCCTTGTAGTTCTTCTTGATCTCGGCGATCAAGCTATCTACTCTCTGGTTAGCTTGGTCAGCCAACATAGGAATCTGGTGCTGGATTGAGCTCTCGCCAGGTAGATAAGCCATGGTGTTGTAGTTGACTATTAGTCTGTTGCCTGCTAGCTGCGGCTTGATTCCATATGTGCCATCGGTAGACGATGCCTTTCCGAAATCAGAGTTGAGTATATTACCGAGCAGGTTGACCTGTTGTATGCTTAGCATGATTCAGTCCTCATCAGATAACTAGGAACCTGCTTGCGTTTTTTCCTGATGGCTTCCAAATCATCAAATAGAGGCCTCCAGCCCTGAAGCCACTTCCCTTTGTTCGGATAAGCTATCTCAAGCTCGCAGAGCCGGCAACATCCGTAAGATCCGTGAGACACGACATCATCTCTGTCCCTTAGCAATATCTTGCAAACTGGGCAAGCTAATGGAACTCTGTTAGCAAGCTTACTCTCTACGACAATTTTTGCGCCGCGGACTTCAAAAATCTTCCTTGAATCACTCATAGTATACTCTAGAATCCTTTCCATTGCTTGTAATCTCAACAAAGTTGTCTACTGCATCTTTTACTGCATCTACGTGGGAGATTACGAAGATTACCCTGAACCATCGCTTGAGGCTCTGGAGCATCCTGTTACAAGCCTCGACATTCATCTCATCCAGCGCGCCGAAACCCTCATCAATTATAAGCATGTCGCTCTTTGGCAGCGAAGAGACATTGATGAGCGCAACTCGGATCGCTAGCGATGCCATCATCTTTTCCATACCAGAGGCACACTCGATAATTCGCCTCGAGTCGCCATAGTTGATGAAGACATCCATAGAATTCGACTGGTGGTCTGCCTCAAGCTCTACTGTGAATCCAACAACTCCCTGTAGGATCTTTGAGATCTCCGAATTTATCTTTGGCAGCTCACTAGTGAGGACCTGGAGTGGGATACCTCTCTTGTTGGTAGCAAGTATGATGTTCTCAAACACTGCCCAGTCTGAGATGAGTCGATAATATTCCTTCTGCTCTTTCTCCATCTGAGAGATGTTAGAAGTAGTGAGCCCAATCTTCTCGCTCAGGCTCATCCTCTGTTGATCGCTAGTCTTCAGCGTGGAGTCGAGAGATGCCAACTCCTTCTTCAAAGAGCTGACCTCGTTGGTCTCATCAATGTCTACCACGGAGTTCTTCGCCACCAAGAGGCTGTCTTCGAGCCGTGCGACTTCTTTCCTGGAGTCCTCCAGCTCTCTACAGACTCTGACTTTTGCACTCTCTAGATTTGCAACTGAGATCTTAGTAGAGTTCTCTTGGTCGAGCACCTTCTGGTACTTCTCAATTTTCTCGCCGTAGTTCTCTTCAGCAATCTTCTTCAGGGTCTTCCTGATAGTGCTCAAGTTATCCTTGAGCGCATCGCACTTTGACGCCTGGTCTTCGAGCGTGAGCTTGTTCTTGTGAGAGTCCTTGATAAACTTGCAGGTCGGAAATGAATCTCCGCAGGGAACCTGTTCGAGCAGCTTGACAGACTTCTGCTGGTTAGTGAGCTCAATCTTCTCTCGCTCCAGCTCATGCTCAAGCTTTAAGATTGACTTTTCGAGTTCGTTCTGCTCCGCAAGCTTTGCCTTGAGCTCCTCTATTGGAAATTGACTCTTGATCGCTGAAATCTTTGACAGCTTATCTTTTGCGGCGCTAATGTCGGCGTCACACTTTGCAAGGCGTTCTGTCAGCTGCTCTAGCTGGACCTTTGTTTCATCAAGCGACTTCTGGATCCTCTCGACGTCTTCCTTGGTCACCAGCTTGTCAGCGCCAAGCTCCATGGACTTCTTCTTCAGAACCTCAATCCTGGACTTGGTCGACTCAATGTTTATCTCAAGGTCTCCGCGGCTCTGCTTCAAATTCTCTAGCTCAGTCTTCTTGTCGGCAATTAAGACATTCCAGTCACGCTGTGGCATCCTGTCGATCAGAGCCTTCGTCGGCGTCGACTCAGTTTTCGCCATTTCGCAGATCTTATCAAAGATGTCAAGGTCAAGGAAGTTTGCAAGAGTGCTCTTCCTGAACGTCGACTTCTGTTTGATGAAGTTATTCATCTCTCCCTGGCTGGCAAATGATGTCAGCAGGAAGTCTTCCTTGGTGCCGATAAGTTCCTGCATTAGCACGTCAGTATCACGGCGCTGCTCGCCACTCACATCCTTTGTAGAGCCGTTGGGCAGCACCTGATAAATGTTGGCGTGGGTCTTCCCAGAAACTTCTCCTGACTTGTTCTGGCTCTTTATGGTCTGACGCTCAAGCCTGTAGTGCTGGCCATTGACTGTGAAGTCAATCTCAACGCCGCAGTGGCCCTTCCGCGTGTTGATCACATGGAGGTTCTTCACGATCCCGCGATCGTTCGAGTTGTACAGCCCGTACATGAGCGTGCCCGGAATCGAGGACTTGCCAATCCTGTTCCTGCCAAACAAGCCGATAACGCCGCTAAGCCCATCGAAGTTGATGTAGTTTTCCTTCCCGTAGCCGAAAGTGTTGTCAAACTTCATAGACTTGACAGACCATTTAACGTTCCTGACCGGATCAGACTTTCCGATCTCGTCACAGTACTTTGTGACCTTTCCAGAGATCTTCTCCCAAGTTTCTTCGCTGATTTGCCTGTTGCTGTAGTATTGCTTGATCAGCTCAAGAATGTTGTCAGGGTTGTGATAGTTGTGGTCTTCAGTTGAGATCGATTCAGTGTCAAGAGAGCCTGGCTGATGGTCGTTGTCAAACTTAAACACGATCTCATTTGCCAGCTTCTGGTCCTTAAGCTCAGAGTAGAGGAGCTTGATCTCAGCCTGCGGGAGAGATTGGGAATGCTTGACTCTGAACCTGGACTTATCCGGATACTGCATGGCATGCCGGACAGTCTCCATGACAGAACCCTGCCAGTCGATGGTTATGAATGGCGATGGGTTCTTGACTGGAAAGAACTTCGAGTTGTACTTTGTCTTCGACTCGATCTCCCAGTACATAAACCCCTTCTCGAGGTCCTCTCCATAGTTCTGCTGGAGAGTAGATCCTGGATAAGCGATCTTCTTTGCGGCATCGAGGTACTGGAACTTGTGGATGTCTCCAAGGAATCCGAAGTCAAATCCCTCGAACAAGTTGTTCTCTACCTCACCCTCGATCTCGTACTCGCTGTCGATCTGAGAGCCACGCACTGCGCCGTGGAAGAGAGCAATATTGACTTCACCTGGAACTGGCTTCACACTAGACCAGCCCTCTTCATCAAAGCACGATAGGACACACCAGTTGTAGCCAGGGATTCCTGTCGGGTATACACCAGACTTCTTGTAGAGGTGAAGCCTTGGATTGTTGAGGGCAGTAATCAGCGGGCTGATCGCGTCCTGACGGTCCTTATTGGTGATCAGGCCGTCATGGTTTCCGAGGATGATGTGTGTTGGCGCAATCTCAGACAAGCTGGTGAACCACCAGACAAGAATATCGACCAACTCAGGCGAGATGCCCTGCGTCTTCGAGTGGACAACGTCGCCGCCGACCATGATGACGTCTGGAGCTAGCGCCTTTGCCTTTTCAAAGAAGTCTTCAAAAGCCTCTCGATACTCTTCGTGACGGGAAAGTCCACGAAAGTGGATATCAGAGAGGTGGACGCACTTGAACTTGTTCATCTTTCTCCAATCATAGAAGCGACCCGCTTCTTATCTTAGTAAATAGGTGCTGGAGGTGGTCATCGGGAGACCAGAATCTTGCTGCCTCTTTCCTTTTCAAGAATTCAGACTTTGACATCTCGCCCACGTCTTTATGCGGGCCTACATCCATAACTCTAACTCCAATACCGTACGAATACAGACGTGAGCAGATCTTTTGTGATTTATCGCTGGCATCTGGATCAAGGGCAAGAACGATAGGAGTCATGTTCGTCACTATCTTCTTAAAGAGTTCATAACCCTCATTCAATCCAGATCCAAGGAGCGTTACTGAGTTCCTGTCGCACTTGACAAGGTCGAATGGACCCTCAACGACTGTCAGCTCTTTCTTCCAGTCAATGTTGATTTCATTGAAGATTAGGCTCTTCTTTTCAGCCTTCGAGTTCATATACTTGTACTTGCTATCGGGGTCAATCGACCTAGCCGTAATGTAGTTCAATTCACCGTTTGCATCAAAAGAAGGCATAATGATGCGCCGGCGATATTTTCCAGAAGAGCACGCCCCAAGCTTGAAGTACCAGATGTCTCGCTCAGTCAGGCCTCTGGAGAAGCAATAATCCCTAGACGCCTGGATATCTGGA